>ERZ773103.95-NODE-95-length-84083-cov-6.780454_pt1 | contig 84083 bp, 77 predicted proteins | sample MGYA00511118_ERZ773103 | MGnify/ENA primary metagenome ERZ773103 (study PRJEB29015, sample SAMEA2737821) | human gut metagenome | biome: human gut; feature: human-associated habitat; material: faeces | place: China | collected 2012 ... | reverse complement strand
CCACCGGACGTTATCCGGCATCCTGCCCTGTGAAGCCCGGACTTTCCTCACCTGCAGCCTTTCGGCATTCGCAGCCGCGATTACTTGTCATACTTGAATCTCACGGTTTTTCATTTTATCACATCTTACGTTTCCATGCAAGATTAGATTCCTTCATCTGCAATCAGATCCTTGCCATCTGCCGCTGTTGTAGCGAGCTCATCGCATCGCTCATTCTGCGGATGTCCTGCATGGCCTTTGACCCAGTTAAATGTCACCCTGTGCGGTTCTTTTGCCTGCAGCAATCTCTTCCAGAGATCTACATTCTTCACCGGCTCATTCTTACCACGTTTCCAGCCCTTTTTGATCCATCCGTCAATCCAGTGCTGATTAAATGCATTTACCACATACTGGGAATCTGAATACAATTCAATCTCACATGGACGGTTTAAAGCTTCAAACCCCGCAATGACTGCCATAAGTTCCATTCTGTTATTGGTCGTCTTAATATATCCCTGGGACAGTTCCCTGGTATGGAGTTCTCCCTTTGTATCCACATACTCCAGAACGGTACCATACCCTCCTGGACCATCCGGATTCCCCCGTGCCGCTCCATCTGTATAAATCTTAACTTTCATTACTTTAACCTCTCGCTTTTATAATCCGTTGCATCATCTGCTAATTCATCCAATATCATGATGCCATCACTTTCACAATCCGTTCACGATATGGTGCTGTCTCCGGCTGGCACAACAGACGATCCTGGATCTCATACTGCCCCCACATATGCATCGGATACACTCGTTCCGTATCCGTGTGGCGCATATACCAATCAATTCCCCAGTAATATGCATCCTCGAGTCTTGGATCTACCGGGACAAACGCCACGTCAACATGTTTCCCTTCCATTAACCGCAGGGCATTCTGATAATCTTCTTTCATCTGCTGATTATACTCTGTGCCCTCTTCTTCCCAATGCCACCAGTTCAGATCCCCTGCATGATAGATATGAACCTCCTGGGCTGATTCTGATGTCCGTATAGAAACAAAGAACGCTACGCCCTCATCTGTAGAGCGAAGCGTCTTTATCTTTATATTACCCAGGTCACAGAACTCATCCGGACCTAACAAGATCCGGTTCTCTGCCGGATCTGCGTTGATATCATCCGACAGAATGTAACGAATATCCACACCGCTTCTTTCCCACTCAAAGATCTCTTCATTAAAATGATCATGATGTGCGTGACTTACAAATACATAAACCGGCTTGTCCTCCGGAATCGTAATCTCTCCCATCCAGTAATCAAACACAAGCATCATATCTGCAAAATCCACGGAAAATCCACTGTGCTGTATATAGGTAACGTTCATATGTAGTCTCTCCCACTTATACCTGCTTCTGGATCAGCTTAACTGCATGTGTGATCTCCGGAAGAATATACTCCAGACAATGCTTTGCTGCCCCTGGCTTACCCGGAAGATTCACAATCAGTACATTTCCTCTGATACCTGCTGCGCTTCTGTTCAGCATTGCACGTTTTGTCATCTGAGATGTATATGCACGCATAGCCTCCGGGATACCCGGTACCGGTCTGTCCACAATCTCCATGGTAGCTTCCGGCATACAATCACCAGCTGCGCATCCTGCTCCTCCTGTTGTAAGGATCAGATCTGCGAGTTCTCCATCTACCATTCTCTGCATTACTGTAGAAAGTACAGTCTTGTCACATGGAAGTGCTTTTTGAAATACGATATCGTGTCCGGCTTCCTCTAAAATATGGCGGATCACCTTGCCGCTGGCATCCTCTTCCTGTCCTCTGTAAATCGGCGTACTTGCCGTAATAACTGCAACTCTCATGATGTACCTCCAAATATCTTCATTTGTTCCTATCCATAATAATAACAACTATTCACTGTATTTGCAAGCTTTTCACCACATCACAGCATTCTCACATTTTACCATCTGCCACACACATATCACCTTACACGCGCAATATCTTACATTGCTTTGTGATAGAGCATTTCAATATCTTTTAATGTACTCTGACGTGGATTAACAAGAATATTACCACTCTTCATGGCATCTGCAGCCATTTCCGGAATCTTATCTTCTGTCACGCCTGCCTCAGCAAGACCTGCAGGAATACCAAGAGATTTGTTCAGCCTGCGGATTTCTTCTGTCAGCATAGAAGCATGGAAATCTTCCGGAATCTTATGATCTTCTGAAATGAACTGATATAACTTTGCGTAACGTCCCTGATCAGCCAATTCATTGTACTCTACGATAACCGGCAGCAAAATGGCGTTCGCAACTCCATGCGGCACATCAAAAAATGCACTGACCGGGTGAGACATGGCATGTACATTTCCCAGTCTTGCCCACGAAAATGCAATTCCTGCGAACATACTTCCTGTCAGCATTGCACTTGCTGCCTCAATGTCTTCTCTGTTAGCAACAAAACGTCTGATATTTCCTCCGATCAGTTCCAGTGCCTTTTCTGCCATCGCATCTGAGAACGGAGATGCTGCTCTTGACAAATAAGACTCCAGTGCATGGATCATCGCATCAATTCCACAGGATGCAGCAACAGATGCCGGCATAGATGTAAGAAATTCCGGATCCAGGATCGCATATTTTGGAAGCAGATCAAAACTGAATACAGACAGTTTATAATTTCTGGTATGATCTGTAATTACAGAGAATGTTGTCACTTCACTTCCTGTTCCTGCAGTAGTCGGAATAGCAATAATCGTATCTACCGGTCCAGGTACTTTATCGCCGCCTTCGTATTCTGTGATAGAGCCGCCATATTTCGCCACAAGATCTACAGCCTTAGCCACATCCATCGGACTTCCACCACCGAATGCCACGATTCCATCTGCTTTCATTTCACGATATTTTGCTGCTGCCTTGTCTACAGTATCTACGGACGGATTACCTTCTACATCAGTGAACATATCACAGCCAATTCCTGATTCTTTTACGTATCCTGCGACTTCATCTACCTTTCCCATCTTTCGAAGACGCGGGCCGGAAATGATCAATACATTTGTACAGCCGCTTTCCTTCAGAAGTTCCGGAAGCTTACGGATGCTTCCCTCCCCAAATACAATATTCTGCGGTACCTTAAACGAAAATTCTTTCATAACCTCTTCTCCTTTTTCTTTTCTTCAGAGCCACTTTTTAAACGCTCTTTGCGCAAAAAAGATGCCAGAATACGCACTATCCGTACGATTCTGACATCTTTGTCATCTTTTTCTGTGTTTATTATACACCTACGCTTTAAAAAAGCAACCCGAATTTCAGATAATTATACACACCAGTCCGCCATTACTGTCATTGACAATCTTCTGCATCGTATCCTGCAGCTTGGTCTGGCTCTCATCATTGATCACTGCCATTTTATTCCGCATACCATCCATCACCAGATCTTCCACCGATTTACCAAAGATATTGGTATTCCAAATACCATCTTCCTCACTCGCCATCTGATGAATATAAGTGATCAGGTCCTCTGCCTGCTTTTCATCTCCTACAATCGGTGCGATCTCCGTCTCAATATTTGCCCTGATCAGATGAATTGACGGTGCCGACGAATGAATCTTCACGCCGTATTTATTTCCTTGACGGATAACCACCGGTTCATCCAGTGTTATCTCATCTCTGGTCGGGCTGACTACGCCATAGCCTTTCATTTTCACACTGGTAAATGCATCGCGCACGCTCTCATACTCGTTTTTAAGCTTTGACAATTCTTTCAATTCTGCGATCAGACTGTATTCTCCGTCAATCTGTGATCCTGTCATTTCACTGAGCATCTCATAATAAAATGCTTCGTCTACATCAATCCGAATCTGGATCCGTCCGCTGTCCATAGCAATCTTCTCTACCCTAAGATCAGTAATGTACGGACTGTCAGGTTTGCTGATTCCTGTAGATGCATCACCCATTTCACCAACCTGATCCATCAGATTGCGGATATGTGTCGTCATATCCTGCCGGATTTTATGATCCATCGGCAGCATTTCCACCCATTTGGGAATATAAAACGCAATCTCAGATACCGGAAACGTAGCAAGTACTGCTTCCAGTATCCTCTGAATATCCTCTTCTTTCAATTGCTCGCAGTTAACCGGAATTGCATGTACCTGCCAGGTCTTTTCAATTTCTTCCGCAATCTTCCTTGCTTCCGGACTGTAAGGTTTCTCTGAATTCACTACCACCACAAATGGTTTCCCGATACTCTGCAGTTCCCGAATTGTCTTCTCTTCTGCTTCCAGGTACTGTTCTCTCCCCAGTTCGCCGATGCTTCCGTCGGTTGTTACCACAACACCTATTGTCGCATGTTCATGGATCACCTTACGAGTACCAATGCTGGCTGCCTTGGTAAACGGAATCTCCTGATCAAACCAGGGCGTCTTTACCTGACGTTCTTCCCCTTCTTCAATATGTCCGGAAGCGCCATCCACCATATAACCTACACAGTCAATTAACCGCACCTTCACTGCCACATCATCCATCAAACGGATCTCTGCCGCCTCCTTAGGGATGAATTTGGGTTCTGTAGTCATAATCGTCTTCCCCGACGCTGATTGCGGAAGTTCATCTCTGGTTCTCGCCTTATCCGGTTCATCTGTCATATGCGGCAGCACAAGAATCTCCATAAATCTCTTGATAAAGGTGGATTTGCCGGTGCGTACCGGTCCCACCACTCCTATGTAGATCTCACCATTCGTCCTTGCCTGTATGTCCTTGTATAAATGATTCGCATCCATCTGCTTTCTGCCCCTCTCCGTATGTGCTGTTAGAGTATATGCAGAAAATGGGACATTTAGAAGCAGAATTTATGCAAGATTACTCTATACAATATGACATGCGGTCATCTTCCTCATACAAACGAATCAATTCCTTTAGTTTCTGATCTGCCTGTCCATAGCTTTCAAATAAAATGCCATGTATGCCGTATGCTCTGGCACCTTCCACATTTTCCGGACGGTCATCTAAGAATACACTGTCTGCCGGACAGATATTATATTTGCGACACAGATAATGATAGCTGTCTGCCTCCGGTTTCAGAAAATGACTCTCATATGAAAATACAACTCCGTCCATATATTGAAGAAATTCAAGTTTACTTTTTGTCCGCGCAAGTAATTCCTCTCCATAATTAGACAACACATAGATCTTGTACTCTTGCTCTTTGAGATCCTTAACCCACTGCATAGTATACGGAAATAACCAAATCACTTCCTCCATATGCTCATAAGCATCCCGGATCAGTTCTTCATGATTCGGATCATTATTTACAAACAATTCCAGGAGTTTCCCTTCCGGTACCTCGCCGCGATCTGCCAAAAGCCATGTCTGACTCTCAAACATGGCTTTTTTAATGATCTTCTGTTCTTCCTCACTATAATTTTTACGATTCAGATAGCTCTGATAATCGTAGGCCGCCAATACACGACCCACGTCAAATATCACATTTTTAATCATTAATACCTCTCACTACACCGGATAGCTGCCTGTTTCTTTATCAGCCTTATCCGGATCTATCTTCGTCTGCTGTGCTTCCCGGTATTTAAAGAAATCCACTGCAACCTGCGGGAACAACGCATATGTCAGTACATCTTCATCCTGCTGGATCCACTGTTCACATTCCTTACGCAGGGTATCTAATTCATCCGGAATCAAATCTGCAGGTCTGCAGGTAATGGTATCCGGATCATCTCCCAAGACTTTTTTCTTTACTTCTTCATTAAAAGGTTTTACCGTTGCTCCGTATTTACCGCGCAAAATATCTTTCGTCTCTTTGGTTGCAACCTTATAGCGCTCACCCATCAGCACATTGAATACAGCTTGTGTACCCACGATCTGTGAAGACGGTGTAACAAGCGGCGGTTCACCCAGATCCTTTCGTACTCTCGGAACTTCTTCCAACACTTCATAGTATTTATCTTCTGCATTCTGCTCTTTTAACTGAGAAGTCAGGTTAGACAGCATGCCGCCTGGTACCTGATACAGAAGTGTCTTGATATTGACACCAAGATTCTTCGGATTTAACAGTCCACTTGCCAGTGCCTCATCGCGGATCGGGCGGAAATAATCTGCAATCTCCGCCAACAATTTCTGATCCAGTCCGGTATCGTACGGAGTTCCCTTAAATGTCTCTACCATAACTTCTGTTGCCGGCTGTGAAGTACCAAGCGCAAATGGTGAAATTGCTGTATCGATAACATCTACGCCGGCTTCCACTGCTTTCAGATAAGTCATAGAGGCTACTCCTGATGTATAATGTGTATGCAGCTGAATCGGAAGATCTACAGCATCTTTCAATGCTCCGATCAGTTCGGTTGCCTGATAAGGAAGCAGAAGTCCTGCCATATCCTTGATACAGATAGAATTTGCACCCATATCTTCAATCCGCTTTGCAATGTCTACCCAGTAATCCAACGTATAGGCATCTCCCAGTGTGTAGGAAAGTGCCACCTGTGCCTCTGCTTTTTCTTTATTCGCTGCTGATACTGCTGTCTGCAGATTACGCAGGTCATTGAGGCAGTCAAATATACGTATAATATCGATACCATTGGCCACGGATTTCTCTACAAAATACTCTACCACATCGTCCGCATAAGGGCGGTATCCCAGAATATTCTGTCCACGGAACAACATCTGAAGCTTGGTATGCTTAAATCCGTCACGGAATTTACGAAGTCTGTCCCATGGGTCTTCCTTCAAGAATCTGAGGGATGCATCAAACGTTGCACCTCCCCAGCATTCTACGGAATGATATCCCACCTGATCCATCTTCTCTACAATCGGCAGCATCTGCTCTGTTGTCATACGGGTTGCAATCAGAGACTGATGCGCATCGCGCAGGATGGTTTCTGTTATTTTTACCGGTTTCTTTTCTATCTCTGCCATTCGTTATTCCTCCTAACGTCCATTTCTTCCTAATGATTCTGATGTCCGGGACATCTTAGAATACTCCGAATATCGCCATAAATGTTCCGGCTGCTACCGCAGTTCCGATTACACCTGCCACATTCGGTCCCATGGCATGCATCAGCAGGAAGTTAGTCGGATCTGCCTCCGCTCCTACTTTCTGTGATACTCTGGCTGCCATTGGTACTGCTGATACTCCTGCCGATCCTATGAGTGGATTCACCTTACCATGCGTTACTTTGCACATAAGTTTACCGAAAAGGACTCCGGCTGCTGTACCAAATGCAAATGCGATCAGTCCCAGTGCCACAATTTTCAATGTATCCCAGTTCAGAAATGCCTCTGCACTGGTAGTTGCTCCTACCGAAGTTCCAAGAAGAATAACTACAATATACATCATCGCATTGGAAGCTGTCTCTTGTAACTGTCTTACCACACCCGACTCGCGGAACAGATTACCAAGCATCAGCATACCAACCAACGGTGCTGTTGTCGGGAGAATCATACATACCACGATCGTTACAATGATCGGGAACAGGATTCTCTCAAGTTTCGATACCGGCCTCAGCTGCTCCATCTTGATCTTACGCTCTTCCTCCGTTGTCAGAAGCTTCATGATCGGTGGCTGAATGATCGGCACCAGTGACATATAAGAATACGCTGCTACCGCGATTGGTCCCAAAATACCTGTCTGTTGTAATTTACCTGCCAGGAAAATGGATGTCGGTCCATCAGCTCCACCGATAATAGATACAGCAGCTGCTGCTTTATCTGAGAATCCCATTGCCATTGCTCCCAGATATGCCGCAAAGATACCAAACTGCGCTGCTGCTCCAAGAAGAAAGCTCTTAGGATTAGCGATCAGCGGTCCAAAGTCTGTCATCGCACCTACGCCCATGAAGATCAGCGACGGCAGAATTGCCCATTCATCCAGAATATAGAAATAATAGAGCAGTCCTCCGGTTCCGTTTGCAGAATCTTCCGCATGCAGCATAATATCCGGATAGATATTAACAAGCAGCATACCAAATGCAATCGGAAGCAGAAGTAACGGCTCAAACTCGTGCCGGATAGCAAGATACAGGAAAAAGCAGGCGACTCCGATCATGACCAGATTGCCTCCCGTCAGATTCATAAACGCTGTCTGATGCACGAGGTTCTGTAATGTTGTTGAAATATATTCCATTTTATAACCTCCAGTTGTGTCTATTACATAACATCTGTTATGCCATTTCCTGTCATATTAATTCATGGTTGCAAGTACATGGCCTGCTTCTACAGCATCTCCTACTGCCACATCAATGCTTGCTACTGTTCCGTCTTCTGGTGCCACAACCGGGATCTCCATCTTCATTGCCTCAATAATTACCACCGCATCTCCGCGCTTTACTGTCTGTCCCACACCGGCTTCAATCTTAAATACCTTGCCTGCTGCTCCTGCCTTCACCTGAACAGATCCTGCTCCTGTGGATTTTGCAGCCGGTGCCGGTGCTGCCTGTGGAGCCTGTGCCATTACAGGTGCTGCCTGAGGTGCCGGTGCTGCTGCCGGTGTCACACCACCCTTTTCTTCTACTGTTACATCATATACATTTCCATTTACTGTAATTGTATAGCTCTTCATCCTTATTCCTCCATTATCGATTCCATTTGTTTGATGGTCTTCTTCGAATACTTCTTACCACAAAGCCATCTGTTGTAGTACCCTCTGCCGCTGCAATTGCTGCCGCAATGACTGCTACAAGCTCTTCATCCTCCGTCACATTGTCCGCAGCTTCTGTAATATCTGCCTGAGCGGTCTCTTCTGTACCGTCTGTGACATCTTTCTTTTTAGACTTCTTATTCTTCATACGCTCCTGCATTGCCGGTATATATTTGAATAATGAAATAATCACGGAGATCAATATCAGTACCACAAATACCGTTCCCATTCCCAGAAGTGTATTCATTCCGGCTTTTTCCAGAATCTCTCCCATTGAATAATGGGCACCTACAGTCAGGCTTTCCAGATACAGGTTCTTATCAAACACAAATTCCAATTCCGCATCACGATTCTGGAACTTCGCTTCTGTAGTCACATGCAGTTCATCCGCAGTTGCTTCGATTGTATAAGCACCATGATCCACATACGCACCACATTCTTTTTCACCGACTTTCCACGCCTCAACCACGCTCACAAAATTATCCGGAGTAATGGATAAGTTCATATTGGCAAGCTGATCTTCAAAAGTGGACTCTCTCATTGCCTTAAGCTGTTCTACCGTCTGCTCATCCGCACTGGAACTGTAATCGATCATAAATTCCGTAATCTGCGTGATAGTCTGCTGATCATAAGCAAGCGTCTCCTTCTTACCACAACCCGCTGTAAGCAGAAGGATCATAATCAACATTCCTGTTAAAACACGAATCTTATTCTTCACTCTGCTTCACCTCTCTATACTGTTCCATGCTTCTTAAACGGACGCTCTTCCCGCTTGGTAGCAAGCATTTCAAACGCTCCGATCACATATTTTCTTGTATTCTCCGGCTGGATCAAGGTATCCACATAGCCTCTTCTGGCTGCTGATACAGGACTTGACTGAAGCTCCCTGTATTCTTCTGCCTTTTTTCTCTGCACCTGTGCTGTCTCATCTGCATACATGATCTTTGCTGCAAGCTCCGCATCCATCATACCAATCTCAGCCTCCGACCATGCATATACCATATCTGCGCCGACCGACTTGCTGTTCATCACAACCCCTGCACTTCCATATGCTTTTCCGGCAATCACATTGACCTTCGGTACAGTTGCATTGGCAAATGTATATACCAGTCTTGCAGAAGCTTTTGCAAGTCTCCGTTCACTTTCTTCCGATGCTTTGAAGCCATTTATATTGGTCACTGTCAGCACCGGGATATGAAATGCGTCACAGAATTCCACAAATCTTGCTGCTTTCTCTGCTCCTTCTACACTGAGTCCTCCATCTGATACATTCTCTGCATTACCTTCTATGTCATAGATAACAGAACGGTTTGCAACCGCTCCCACCGTCTGACCATTCAAATGAAGGAAACCTGTCACCATATCTTTCGCATAATCTTCTTTTAATTCCAGAAAATACTGCTGATCTGCAATCTTCGCAAGAAGAAGTCCCGTATCTGCAACAGTTCCTGCAAGATCAGCACAAATGCGGTTCGGATCATCTGCACACTCTGCATAAGGTGATTCGTCTTCATTATTAGCCGGGAGCATACAGATCAGTTCTCGGATCTTTCCAAGAATCTCTGCTTCACTTCCGGTTCCATCGACTAACCCAGACTGACTGCTCTGGTACTCTGCTGAAGCTGTGTCACACTTGCTTTCACAATTTCCAGGAATCGCATTTGGAGAATTCACAAACAATTTTGCCTTCTCTGCTTCCATAAATGTAAAATCAGACAAACCTGCTGCTACAGAAAGTCCGCCACCACATGCACCAAACACAGCTGTAATCTGTGGAATCACTCCTGATGCCATAGTCTGTTTCAGGTAAAGATTACCAAATCCATACAATGCATCCGTAGCCTCCTGCAGACGCATACCTGCGCAATCGATCAATCCAATCACCGGTGCTCCCATTTTCATTGCCATATCATATACATTGGCTATCTTTTTTGCATGCATCTCACCGATCGTTCCATGCAGCACTTCCGGATTCTGACAGTACACATAAACCAGATTACCATCAATCAGACCATATCCTGTAAGGACACCATCTCCCGGTGTCGGGGCATTCTGCAGATTAAAATCTGTAGATCTTGCCGTGATTGCTCCACCAATCTCCACAAAACTGCCTTCATCCAGCAACGCAGCTATTCTCATTACGGCTGTGCTATCTGCTGTAACACTATTCATAAAACAGCCCTCCATTCATTTCCTTATTTTAACACTTTAACATCCTACATTATATCCGTTATTTTTCCTAATTTCAATCTTTGGATAAAAAAAAGAGGTATTATCTGCTTTTTTTACAGATAACACCCCTGCTTTTATATTATTTCTGATTACGGAACTGAACCGGCGTCATATTGTATGCTTTCTTAAACAGACGGTTGAAGTGTTCCACGTTCTGATATCCTACGGTCAATGCAATATTTTCAACAGTCATACTGCTGCTCTTCAGCATTGCACGTGCTTTTTTCATACGTACTTTTTTAACCAGTTCCCCAAATGTTACTCCGGATTTCTCCTTGATGTACTTGGACAGATACGGCTTAGAAAGGTAGAACTTCTCTGCCAGGTCATCCAGTGTCACATCAATGTAATTAGCCTGAATGTAATTCATGATTTCAATCATACGCGGATCATTGACTGTATCTGCTGTATTAATCTGATCCAGTTTATTAACCGCTACGATCAATGCCTCGATAGAAGCTTTGATGATATCAGCATCAATACCAACACCCCAGTAGGTCTTACCCTGGCATACGATACCTACGTATGCAACTGCCTTAGAGGAAGAACCGCGTGTCAATGAATGCTCCTCGTAATATCTCAGCTCATAGCTGATATTGAAATACTGCTTGATCGCATTACTTACTGCATCCAGACGTCCGTTACCGGAAGCTGTCACAATTCTTGTGTCACTGCCATGCTGGATCGTTGCGTCTGCGATAATACCGTCAGTCTGTTTGAAATGGCACTCATCAATAGCAAATACGCTCTTTGCATTGACATAGTTATCGTTAAAGATCTGATATACCCATTCCGGTGTCAGCTCTTTGTGTGCTCTGTCAGATACACCCTTTACAAGGTATCCTACTTCCTCACGCATCTTCTCTGGAAGGTTGATACCATAGCTCTGTTTCAGGATGTAGTTCACGCCACCCTTACCAGACTGGCTGTTGATACGGATAACATCCGAATCATACTGTCTTCCCACATCCTGCGGATCGATCGGCAGATACGGAACGGTCCATTTCTCGCTCTTACCTGCGTCTCTCCATGCCATACCTTTGGCGATCGCATCCTGATGAGAACCGGAGAATGCAGTAAATACCAGATCTCCTGAATATGGCTGTCTTTCATATACATGCATTCTTGTAAGGCGCTCGTATGTCTCACGGATCTTCTTCATGTCAGAGAAATCAAGCTTCGGATCTACGCCATGAGAGAACATGTTCATAGCAAGTGTAATAATATCTACGTTACCAGTACGCTCACCGTTACCGAACAATGTACCTTCGATACGATCTGCGCCTGCCAGCATACCAAGCTCTGCTGTAGCCACACCACATCCACGGTCATTATGCGGGTGAAGGCTTAACACTACATTGTCTCTGTGTGCCAGATGCTTATGTACATATTCAAGCTGTGTGGCAAATACATGCGGCATTGCATTTTCAACCGTTGTAGGGATATTGATGATTGCCTTATTGTCAGCTGTTGGCTCCCACACATTTAATACTGCATTACATACCTCTACTGCGTATTCTACCTCAGTTCCTGAAAAACTCTCCGGACTGTATTCAAATGTAAAGTTGCCTTCTGTCTCATCTGCCAGCGTCTTCAACAGCTTCGCACCATCTACAGCAATCTTCAGGATCTGCTCTTTATCTTTCTTAAACACCTGTTCTCTCTGCGCAACAGATGTTGAGTTGTACAGATGAACAACTGCATGCGGAGCGCCCTTTACAGCTTCAAATGTCTTCTTAATGATATGCTCTCTGGCCTGTGTCAGCACCTGAACGGTTACATCGTCCGGAATCATATCCTTCTCGATCAATGTACGCATAAACTGATATTCTGTATCAGAAGCAGCCGGGAATCCAACCTCAATCTCCTTGAATCCAACATCTACTAACAACTGAAAGAACTCCAGCTTCTCATCCAGACTCATAGGCTCGATCAGTGACTGATTACCATCACGCAAGTCTACACTGCACCATACTGGCGGTGCCTGAATATACTCCTTCTTTACCCAGTCATAGGTGACCTCTGACGGCATAAAATACTGTCTCTCATATTTACTGCTGTTCTTCATAATATCCTTCCCTTCTATGTAATCCAAAGCAATCTGATCGCTTAGAAAATCATATTGTATTTCACAGGACCTAGATAAATAATCATCAATTTCTTTGTCCTTTTTTAACTGTCACTTAGTCTATCACAGGTTTACCGAAAATAATAGTGACGTTTTTAATCACTTTTATTGATTTATTTTATTCATATGTGTAAATTGCATCATCAATTGGCACAAACACCATATGTAATCGCGTTTTGCAATACTCTCTGCTGTCTCCACTTTCCATTCTGCCAGAACCTGATTATCCAGTACAAGCTGCACTGTCCCGGCATCTGTTCCCGCCTTTACTGCTGCTTTTAATGTATCTACCAACAGAGTGCGGTATGCCGGCTCTTCATCCTCTCGAAGAAGAATATCTGTTTTCTCTCTGTCTCTGATCTGAAGCTTCACCGTAGACACACCGCTCAGTGCACCATTTTCCTGAATACCGTCTGCCACACTTAGCTGTGGCAGACCCACATTGCCATCATATCTCTGTTTCTTATAATACTTCAGACCATACTCCATTAGTGCTCTGGTGTCCTGCCATTTATACGTCTTGTGATTCGGCCAGCCACATGCCAGAAGTGCAACAATAAATGTTCTGCTGTCCCGTTGAAGTGCACCCACATAGCAGTATCCGGCATCTGCGGTAAATCCGGTTTTCCCCGACACCGCCCCATTCATCATAGTCAGAAATGCATTATGATTGGTGCAGGAAAATGACTGTCTGCCCTCCACATCCCGGAACTGTTGCGTTGCTGCGCCGGTAATCTCCCGAAACTCCCGACTCTTCGGCGACTCCATCAGACAATACCTCATCACAAGCGCCAATTCTCTTGCCGTAGTCGAATGTGTTCCCTGTTCATCCGATGCATCCAGTCCGTTAGGCGTAATATAATAAGTATCTTCACAACCAATCTCTGCCGCTTTTTTATTCATAAGAGAAGCGAAGCCCCGGACACTTCCTCCGATATGCTCCGCTATCATAACTGCACTGTCATTGTGTGATTCCAGCATCAGGGAATAGAGAAGGTCTCGCAGATAAAACTGCTGTCCTTCCCGGACTCCCAGCCTGACCTTTGGCTGCGATGCAGCTTCGGCTGACGCTGTCACTATTTCCTGTTCACTCTTCATATGTTCCAAAGCCAGAATACAGGTCATGATCTTCGTAGTGCTTGCCATGGGACGTTTTACATCTCCATCCTTTTCAAGCAGTACTCTTCCACTGTCACCATCCAGCAATACCGCATATCTCGCATGAAGTCCTGCAAGCACATTTTGTTCCTCTTCCTCAGGTTCTGACAATTCCGCAGTCTGCTCCGCTTTCACTGATTCTGCTCCATGCGTTACGGTTCCAGCTATAAAAAATACAACACTGTTTATGAACATTACCATCACTGCGATATGTCTCTTATATCTGTTCTTCCGGAAACGCTTCATATGTTCCTCCGCAGCAGATTCTCAATCTATATGTATGTATCCACTGCGATATCCATTCCATGAAATACCTGACTGATTTAAATATCCAGCTTTAACTGTGCTTCTTCCTCCGCTTCTGTTTTGAAGTTCTCAATCTGCTCTGGGTTCATGCTCGGCAGATCATCCAGCGACTGGATGCCAAATCTGCGCAGGAATTCTTCTGTCGTACCAAACAGAATTGGCTTTCCCGGCACATTCATCCTGCCAACCTCACAGACCAGATTATACTCCACAAGGCGGTTCACTGCGTGGTCAGACTTCACACCACGGATCTTCTCAATCTCAAGCTTTGTTACCGGTTGTTTGTATGCAATAATCGAAAGTGTCTCTAGCTGTACGTCTGTCAGCGTGTATTTGCGAGGCTGTTTTGCAATGCGTATCAGATATTCATAACTTTCTGCCTTGGTACACATTTGAAAGGAGTCTTCCAGTTCGATGATCTTCACGCCACGCTCTTCTGCGCCATTGATCTTATCCATCATGCAATGGATGATCCTTCTTGTGGTGTCCTCATCATGTCCTATCGCCAGTGCGATCTTAGACAGTTCCACTGAATCACCCATGGTAAATAAAATGGACTCAATAATTCCTTCTAATCTGTTGATTTCCACTATATATCCTCCTGTATTACATCTGCGATGTAATAACAATATCGTCAAACGGCTGTTCCTGTTCGATTGAAATCTTACCTGCTTTCATCATTTCCAGGATTACCAGAAATGTCACCACGATCTGTGTCTTGGAGCTCTGGCTGGTCAGAAGATCCCGGAAGCTGAATCTCTCATGCATCAGCGCATATGCCTCTACTTCGGTCATCTTCACCTCGACCGTTATCTCTTCCTTCTCGATCTTACCAAACTTACTTCGCACAGGATCGATCTTATCTGTCTGCCGTTTCATTACTTCTTTAAAAATACTATGAAGCTTGCCAAGTGTCAGATCGCCAAGAAGCTCGTCCAGGTTCACTGGCTCCACGTAATCTGCCACTTCATCCGGAATGTCTGGCCCGCGGTACAGATAGCGTTCCCCATCAAGCTGACGGTCCTTCAGTTCATAAGACATATACTTGTACATCTTATATTGAAGCAGCTGTTCCACCAGTTCCTGTCTTGGGTCTTCTTCCTCGCCATCTTCATTCACTTCTTTCGGAAGAAGCATCCGGCACTTAATATCCAACAGTGTAGCCGCCATCAGGAGAAATTCACTCATAATGTTCAGATCTTCCTCTTCCATTGCCCGGATATAATCCATATACTGGCTGGTGATCTCCACAATAGGAATATCGTAGATATCTATTTTATTTTTATCAATCAGATGCAAGAGCAGATCCAGCGGTCCCTCAAACACCTGAAGCTTTACCGGTATTCCCATAGCTTATCCTCTCTTCATAGTCATTAACTTTACTATTATACTGGATTATCCACATTTTCACAAGAGTGGAATTCTAATGATACAGACACCAGTTCTGCCGGATTACAGAATCTGAGATTCACCGTATGGGTTCCAAGTCCACGGCTGACAATACCAACATGCTTTCCTTCTCTGTAAATACCGCCCGCATATTTAGGAAATAGTACTGCCTGCGGTGTAATCAGTCCTCCGATTCCGGGAAGTCCGATTATCCCTCCATGCAGATGCCCGGATAATGTCATATCCGCCCCCCACTGCTGATATACCGGCATAAATACCGGTGTGTGTGCAAGCAGGATCTGATAACATCCTTCTTTCGGTTCTCCGATTGCATCTCTCACATCCTGAATCTGCAATTTCTGTGCAAAGAATCGGGCGTAACATTTGACTGGGAGCTCCAGTCCGCTTATCTGCACCGGCACGCCCTTCATAGACACTTCTTCGGATGCACTTTCCAGCACATGGACACCTGCTTCCTGCACTGCAGCCATATATTTCTCATACCGGTCTCCGTATTCTTCTGTGCAAATGCGCATCTTCTGTTCATGGTTGCCATTAGCGAGATAGACTGGGCAGATCTTTACCAGTTGCCTGATGAGTTCCAGTGCTATCGCATCTGTCTTTGGGTTCGACCTGGTCACCAGATCACCGCCGACCAGGATATAATCAGGCTTCTCATGCTTCACTGCGCGAATCAGCTCCTGATTACCTGTTCCATAGCGTTTGCCATGAAGGTCTGATAAAAAGACAAGTTTCACTGTCGTCTGGCTATCCTGCCCTATCCCTCTTGGGTCAGGCACACAGATCCGATATCTCCTTATTAAAAATTCACTCAACTCCCGGCGAAGTTCCATAACAACAGAAAGACTGCCCGCTGTAATTGCAGCAAGAGCAGCCTCTTTGATATTCTTTCGTATTTTCAAAGATTTCCTCTTCAACTTTTTCACTGATATTCCTCCGATATGTTTATTACAGATACTTTCAGCTTATCATTGATGTTTTGCATTTTCAAGGAAAAACCGATCCATGGTCCGTTCCAGTGCATCGGTATACCGCATACGTCCCACATTTTCTGACGCTACAAGCTTCTGCCTGCCAATCTCCTTGCCGTTCAGATAGTAGACCATCTCTCCTGCCGGATCACCTTTTCCCACCGGCGCCCGAAGTCCTTTCCTGACTTCCACCTTCCGGCGTATCTGACTCAGATCTGCTCCTGTGGTATCCACGTAATGGAACTCCCCAGCCATATGTACGGACACTTCTTCCTGTATGCCCCCTGTCACTGGAACTTCCGCCACATTTTTTACCGCATCATCCACGTAAAAAGTACATTTCCCAAATCCATAATCCAGAAGCTTTACAGCATCCTGAAAGCGGTCTTTGGAATTGTCCGCCCCCATGATCACTGCAATCAATTCCACACCATCCTTTTCAGCCGTAGCCGACACGCAGAATCCCGCATTGCTTGTAGATCCTGTCTTAAGTCCGGTTGCATAAGCATACTGTCTGATCAGCTTGTTGGTATTTGTAAGCCCGAATTCTGATGTCCCTTTTCTGGTCACATGTGTGATTGTATCCATCCATATCATGGAATACTCATGAATCTTCGGATAATGAATGATCAGTTCTCTTGACATCAGTGCAATGTCTCTGGCTGTCGTCTCATGTCCATCTGTGTCCAGGCCATTACAATTTACAAAATGCGTATTCACCATACCAAGTCCCTCAGCCCGCTGATTCATCTGCTCCACAAATGCTTCCTCACTGCCACTGATATACTCAGCCATGGCAACGCAAGCGTCATTCGCACTTGCCACGGCAATGCATTTAATCAACGTATCTACCGTCTGTGTCTCACCCGGCTCCAAAAACACCTGTGATCCACCCATGGACGCCGCATACTCCGACGTCTGCACGTCATCCTCTAATGCAATCTTCCCTTCCTCCAGTGCATCAAAAATCAACAGTAACGTCATAACTTTCGTCACACTTGCAGGAGCACGTCTGGTATCCGCATCTTTCTCCCAGATCACATTACCACCAGTAGCTTCCATTAATATCGCAGAGGGAGAAGTAATCTCCGGTCCGGATGTCTGCTGTCCTTCTGCCTGTAACGTAAATACGTTTGCCAGCTGTAACATTATTCCTGACAATAGTAATAATATAGTTAGTGGATAAATCAGAATCTTACGCATTATATACCACACCCTGAGTATTTATTACTATTGTAAGCCGCAAATGTCATAAATAGAACTTGTGATTTATTCACTCATATCTTAATCCAGATTATTTGCACTCTTCTCTTCTTTTGTGCTAAAATAGATTTTACTTTGTGCCGTACTCTGCGGCGGAATGGAGAGATCAATATGAATAAGAAAGAAATACTTGAAATACGCAAACAGTTTTCCCCGGAGAACTGTGCGATCACCCGCATCTGCGGCTGTTATGTAGATGGTGACAAGGAGAAAAAAATGGAATTTAAAGAAGCGTTCCTGTCACTTCCGGAAGAAGAATCCTTCAAATACTTTGACATTTTCAAAAAGGCCCTGTCCGGCACGATCGGCAAGAACCTGATCCACATGGAATTTCCCCTGGAGCAGGAGCTTACAGGCGGTACACAGGAGTCTCTGCTTCGCTTGAAAGAAAGTAAATTACAAGATGATATTCTGTTGGAAGAATTCTATGATAAGGTCATTGAATTCTATGATTTTGGCGAACATTATCTGATCCTGCTGATCCATGCGGTATATGATATCCCTGGCAAGTCTACTGACGGCATGGAAATGTTTGACGCTTCCGATGAGGTCTATGAGCACATTCTCTGTTGCATCTGTCCGGTAGCCATGTCTAAGCCTGGGCTCTGCTACAACGCTGTCAATAACAGTATTGAAGACCGTGTCCGCGACTGGGTAGTGGGCATGCCTGCCAATGCATTCCTCTTCCCGGCGTTTAATGACCGCAGCACCGACCTGCATCACCTGATGTTCTATTCTAAGAAGCCGGAAGAACTGCAGGATTACTTTGTGGCAAATGTCTTAGGCTGCAGCGAAGCCATAAGTGCCGGCACGCAGAAAGAATCTTTCCAGGATATTCTCGTCAGCACCTTAAAGGATGACTGCGATTATTCGGTTGTCCGCACGATTCACGAAAATCTAAATGAAATGATTGAGGAGACCAAGGATGCACCGGAACCGCTGACTCTCGGCAAGCAGGAAGTCAAACGCCTCTTCACCGCCAGCGGCGTACCGGAAGAAAAGATGGAAAGCTTTGACAAAGATTACGATGAGACCATCGGCAGACAGACCACCCTGCTTGCATCGAACATTGCCGAAACCCGCAAGTTCAGCGTCAAAACACCTGAGATTGTGGTAAATGTCAACCCGGATCGTGCTGATCTGGTGGATATTCAGGTCATTGACGGCAGAAAATGTCTGGTCATTCCGATCGATGAAGAGGTCGAAGTCAACGGTATCGCTGTAAATGCAAAATAATAGATCTCACATAATAAATGAGCCAGAACTTTCAGGTGATTTTTGTTCAAGAATGCCTCGGCATTCTTGCTGCGAGGTGCGCGTCATGCAATTGCATGACATACTTCTACTGCGCACCTCTGCAATCCTGCCGGAGGCTATATCAGCTGGGGGATTGACTCCCAGCTGATATACATCTTGAAAGCTCTGACTTTTCTTTTAATATTTTTTAATATTTCATCGCTTCTTCCCTGTTCATCCAGAAATGAATTCCTGTAGTAGAATCGAACCACCGATCTTCGTTAAAATCTTTCACCTCTACCCACTGACCTTTACGATAGACAAAATTCTCATCTACCAAAGACCACGCTTCATCAAATTCTTCTGTTTCATCAAAGCTTTTGATCGTAAGCACTTTCGCCTTATTACACCGGCAGGCCGGATACGTAGATGAAGTGCGTTTGGCGTCCGCCGGAACCAGCAGTTGCACAATCCGATCATATACACATTTTTTGTATGCAACAAACGCTCCTGTCTCCGGACATCGCAGACGATACCACTTGGTATTCTCATCTGCCTTAACATCTGTCAGAATTGCATTCTCCAATACTGCTGCATACAGATTTGCGCCACAGATATTGCAACCTGTCATATCACACCCACGCATACAGGCTCCCCACATCTCAGCATTTTGAAAATTAACACTACGTAACGAGCATCCGTCCAACTGTGCATTCTTCACACTGGACTCTGACAGATCTGCTCCATCTAACTTGACATTGCAGAACATGCATACCTCAAAGTCTATATTGTGAAGGTCTCTGTCTGACAGATCCATATCATCAAATTCCAGATCTCTAAGTTCCAGTTTCTCATTATCTTTGCGTTCATTTAGTATTTGTTCCAGTTCTTCATACTCCATTTTTCGCACAAAACCACATCCCTTACCATATCCCCAAATCTATATTATGTAGTCTACAAATCTACAATTCTCGGTCTGTGATGTGTATACGGAAGAAACTTCTTAATCAGATCCTGTGTCCGGATCTTCAGATGTGTCGTATTAATCCCTGTATTGCATACAAAATACTCTGATTCTGCTACTTCTTTATCCAGGATTAACTGCACATAGTCATCTTCATCATTCAGCAAACCTACAACACTAGCTGATCCTGGTCTTGTACCAAGATGCTCCCACATAAGTTCCGGTGAAGCAAATGACATATGCGACACTCCCAGTTTTTTACTAAAGGCTGATGTATCAAATGCTTTTTCCTCCGGCATAACTAACAAAAAGAAGCTCGTCTTTTTCTGATTACATAAAAAAACATCTTTTCTTACCGGTGAACCAAACACTTCACCAATCCCTCTGCACTCTTCCATAGATGCGGCCGGATCATTATCTACTCTTTCAAATGGGATTCCCAGCTTTTGAAACACCTGATACACTTTCTGTTCAAGAGAAGCTCTTTCTTTCACATTTTCTGGAACTGTAGTTACGATTTCACTGATGTACATTGGTATTCCCTCCTGTTCATTTTTCCGTTATAATACAATTATAATTCAACAGAATCTAAAAGAAAAGAGGTTATCAGCATGAACTATATCCTTGCCTCGGCATCCCCAAGACGCCGGGAACTCCTTGCAAAATGCGGCATTTACTTTGATATTATTCCATCTGGGATTGAAGAAAAAATCACAGGCGAAGCACCACCCGATATCGTTATGGAGCTTGCCCGCCAGAAGGCAATGGATGTCTGGAAAAATCATGCCAAGAATGGCGATGTAGTGATCGGCGCAGATACCATCGTTGTATACCGCGACGAAATTCTCGGTAAGCCCGAGGATGAAGAAGAAGCTCTGAATATGCTGTCGATGTTAGCTGACCGCACCCATCAGGTATATACCGGCGTTGCCATCATTCATGGCACTTCTATGAAGACTTTTTGTGAGCGTACAGATGTCACATTTTACCCGGTAGACCGCCAGGATCTGCTTCGCTATATCGCTTCCGGTGATCCAATGGACAAAGCCGGCGCTTATGGTATTCAGGGAGATTTTGCTATCCATGTAAAAGAAATACACGGCGACTATAATAATGTAGTCGGACTTCCTGTAGCAAGACTTTATCAGGAACTTAAAAAGGATATGCTGGTTTAATACCCGGCATATCCTTTATATTAGGAGTTTGTTTTATGCTATGCAGCTTTTGTTAATTTCTGATACTTTTCTACTGCTTCGTTAATAGATTCTTCCATGATTCCCATCAGTTTATCTACATCTTCTTTTGTAGCAATAAGCGGTGGAATCATACGGTTTACACTTGAACCGATTGCTGTAATCAGCGCATGGCGTCTCATGCAACCCCATTTTACTTCCAGAGCGATCGGCAGATCATATTCGCATCCTACCAGAAGTCCGCGTCCTCTTGCTTCTTTTACATGAGGAAGTTTTGCCATCTGCTCTACCATATACTCTCCGACAACCTTCGCATTGCCACTCAGATCTTTGTCAAGAATCTCTGAGATAGATGCCAGTGCAGCTGCACATGCTACCGGATGTCCGCCATATGTAGAACCATGTGTTCCTGAGCCAAATGCCTCTGCAATTTCTTTTGTTGTACAGCATGCTGCGATCGGCATTCCGCCTCCCATAGCCTTTGCCATAGATACGATATCAGGCTTTACTCCGTATCCCATGTATGCCATTGGTGCTCCGGTACGTCCCCATCCGGTCTGTACCTCATCAAACATCAGCACGATGTCCTTCTCATCGCACAGCTTGCGAAGACCTTCGATAAATTCCTGTGTTGCAGGATGTACACCACCCTCGCCCTGTACAGGCTCAATCATAATGCCGATGGTATTTGGTGTTACCTTAGAAGCGAAATCTTCCAGGTTATTATATTCTGCATAGGAGAATCCAGGAAGCATTGGTCCAAAATCTTTCTGGATTGCTGAATCAGGCTGTCCTGTTGCTGCTACAGCTCCCATTGTTCTTCCATGGAATCCTTCTTTTGCTGTGATGATCTCATATCTGTTTGGTCCAAATTTCTCAATGCCGTATTTACGGACCATTTTGATCATACATTCATTTGCTTCTGTACCAGAGTTCTGATAAAAGATCTTATCCATTCCGATGGTATCGCAGATCTTCTTAGCAAGTAATGCCTGTGGTACTGTATATGGATAGTTAAAGGTATGCATGATATCGTCTACCTGATCCTTGACTGCTGCTACAACCTTTGGATTTCTGTTGCCAGGGCTATTAACTGCTACGCCGCCGTAAAAATCAAGATATGGTGTTCCGTTCTCATCATAAAGGTACATTCCTTCTGCACGCTCTGCAATAAAATCATATCTCGCATAGGTCTCGATCATATATTTGTTGACCATATCTTTCAATTCCTGTGCTGTAAGTCCTGTGTCCTTTAACTTCATGTTAATTCCTCCATTTCATTTCCCAAGTCTGAATAATTATAATTTTATAAAAGAAAAAGGCACCACGCATATATCATGCATGGCGCCTTTGCCTTTCGTTTGATTGCATTATAGACCTCAGTCTAAAATTCGTCAAGTACTTTTTCAAAAAAATTTAAGCGCGTCTTAACGCAAACTCGCTCAAAGTCATATTCCAAGCATCGTTGGATAAAAAAGCAGAGTACCATACGATACTCTGCTTTTATTTGCACATATTAGTTATACTTACGTTTTCTAGCTGCTTCAGATTTCTTTTTACGTCTTACGCTTGGCTTCTCGTAATGCTCTCTTTTACGAATCTCCTGCTGGATTCCAGCCTTTGCGCAGTTTCTTTTGAATCTGCGTAAAGCACTATCTAACGTCTCGTTTTCTTTAACGATTACATTTGACATAGTCTCACACCTAACCTCCCCTCCAGCCGTAAATTGTGCAATATATGACTGTTCGGGTATATTTTTTGCACTACATTAGATTATAGCATATATTTTCGCTTCGTCAATAACTTTCTGGATTTTTCTGCTAAAAGCTTGCCATTCTGTGCAATCTATGCAAGCTGACTCTCCAGAACTGCCTTCGCTTTGCTAAGTGCGTCAGTAATTCCTGCCGGATTCTTACCACCGGCCTGTGCCATATTCGGACGGCCACCACCGCCACCGCCTACTACAGCTGCGACTTCTTTGATCAGCTTGCCTGCATGTGCTCCTTTAGCCATGGCTCCGTCTGTTGCCATAGCTACCAGATTAACCTTACCATTTACATCAGATGCCAGAAGGAGTACACCTTCTCCAAGCTTTTCTTTCAACTGGTCGCCCTGTTCACGCAATTCATTCATATCGACTCCTGAAATATGAGCAGCCAGGAACTTCACGCCATTTACTTCAACAACCTGATCCATAACATCACCAAGAGCGTTCTTTGCAAGCTGGCTCTTAGCACTTTCCAGCTCAGACTTCAGTGACTTATTCTCCGCAAGAAGGTGAGTCAGCTTCTCTGCCAACTGATCCGGCGTTGTCTTCAGGATCTTAGCTGCTTCCTCAAGCTTCTTCTCTGTCTCATCATAGTAAGCCAGCAGTCCGTCAGATGTCAGTGCTTCAATACGACGCACGCCTGCTGCTACACCTGTTTCGGAAATGATCTTGAATGCATTGATCACACCTGTATTCTCCACATGAGTACCGCCACAGAATTCGATAGAGAAATCACCCATGCTTACAACACGTACAATATCACCGTATTTCTCGCCGAACAATGCAGCTGCTCCTGTCTTTCTTGCCTCTTCGATCGGCATATTTTCAACCTTAACCGGAAGATGTGCGCGGATCTGTTCATTGACGATCTGTTCTACTTTCTCCAGTTCTTCTGGTGTCATCGCTGAAAAATGTGTAAAGTCGAAACGCAGTCTGTGCTCATCCACATAAGAACCGGCCTGTTCTACATGGTTGCCAAGCACATTACGCAGTGCTCTCTGTAACAGATGGGTAGCGCTGTGGTTTCTTCCAGACAGTGCTCTCTTCTCTTTGTCAATCTCAAGTGTTACTGTATCACCAACTTTTACCATACCCCTGGCAACATGTCCGACATGAGCGATCTTGCCACCCAGAAGTTTCTTCACATCCTCTACCTGGAATTCAAAATCTGCTGTGCGAATCACACCGGTATCTGCCTGCTGTCCACCGCTGGTAGCGTAAAATGGAGTCTTCTCTACGAAGATTGTTCCCCTGTCACCATCAGACAATGCATCTACAATCTCATCTTCGGTAGTCAGAACCGTTACCGGAGACTCATACTCTGTATGATCATATCCCACAAACTCTGTCGTTACAGATGGATCAATAGATTCGTAAATCGTCACATCTGCTCCCATATAGTTATGCTCACCGAACGTACCTTTAGCAGTCTCACGCTGAGCCTCCATAGCTTTCTTAAAGCCTTCTTCATCAATCTGCATTCCCTTTTCTTCCAGGATCTCCTTGGTCAGATCTACAGGGAATCCATAAGTGTCATACAGACGGAACGCCTCTTCTCCGGCAAGTACTGTCTCGCCCTTCTTTGCCATCTCTGCTTCCATTCCTGCAAGAATAGAAAGCCCCTGATCGATGGTCTTATTGAACTGCTCTTCTTCCTTGGTGATTACCTTGAAGATAAAGTCTTTCTTCTCTTCCAGTTCCGGATATCCATCCTTGGAACCTTCAATAACGGTCTCTGCCAGTTCCACAAGGAATGCTCCTTTGATACCAAGCAGTCTTCCATGACGACATGCTCTTCTGAGCAATCTTCTAAGAACGTATCCACGTCCACTGTTGGAAGGCAGAATACCATCTGAAATCATAAATGTTACAGAGCGGATATGGTCTGTAATAACACGAATAGACACATCTGTCTGATCGTCCTTGCCATATTCAACACCAGCCATACTACATACATGCTGACGCAGTGCGAATAACGTATCAATATCAAACATAGAATCTACATCCTGCACGATACATGCCAGACGCTCCAGTCCCATACCGGTATCAATGTTCTTCTGCTCTAACTCTGTATAATTACCATGACCGTCATTGTCGAACTGGGTAAATACGTTGTTCCAGATCTCCATGTAACGGTCACATTCACAACCTACCGTACATCCAGGCTTGCCGCAGCCGTATTTCTCACCACGGTCATAATATACCTCTGAACACGGACCGCATGGACCTGAACCGTGCTCCCAGAAGTTATCTTCTTTACCAAAACGGAAGATACGTTCCTCCGGAACACCAATCTGCTTGTTCCAGATCTCAAATGCCTCATCATCCTCTAAATAGATAGATGGATACAGTCTGTCAGCATCCAGACCTACTACTTCTGTCAGGAATTCCCATGTCCAGTGGATTGCTTCATTCTTAAAGTAATCACCAAACGAAAAGTTACCCAGCATCTCGAAAAATGTACCGTGTCGTGCAGTCTTACCTACATTCTCAATATCTCCGGTACGAATACATTTCTGACATGTAGTTACTCTTGTTCTCGGTGGGATCTCCTGTCCTGTAAAATATGGTTTAAGCGGTGCCATACCAGAATTGATAAGAAGCAGACTCTTATCATTATGAGGCACCAGTGAAAAACTCTTCATTGCAAGATGTCCCTTGCTCTCAAAGAACTCCAGAAACATCTTTCTCAGTTCGTTTACTCCGTACTTCTGCATATCGTCCTCCTAAAAAATCGCTAGTCTTAATTATAATCAGCTCTCCGTATTTTGTCAAACAGCAGCTAATCCAATTGTATCTCTACCAGTTCTTTTCCCGGAAGTGCTTTGCTGGAGTTCTTTACAAGACTCTTAACCTCTTTCTGCGCTTTCGGAATCGAAATATTCGTTCCTGCTCCTGCAACACAACCGCCCGGACAGCCCATGCCCTCAATCAGGCATCCATTCATACGTCCGGCCTTGGCAAGCATCAGTGCCTTCTTACATTCTGCAAGTCCTTCAGCATGCTCGATGTGTACAGGAACGCCCGGATAGTATTCGTTAATACATTTTTCAATGGCTTCTGCCACACCGCCTGCTACCGCATATCCACGGCCTGCTCCAGTCGCATTGTGCAGGGAAGAATTGCCACCGCATTCTGACGGTACAATCTGCTTCGCATCAAACATTGCCTGCAATTCTTCAAATGTAATAACAAAGTCCACATCACTCCGCACGGTTCTGCGGCTGGCTTCCAGCTTCTTGGCAGCACAAGGTCCGATAAATACCACATGTGCATTCGGATGCTTTTGCTTAATGGTACGTGCGGTTGCTACCATTGGTGTCAGCTCCTGAGACACCTGATCCACCATATCCGGGAACTGCTTTTTTGCAAGCATTGCCCAAGATGGACAGCAGGAAGTCAGCAGGAATGGTAATTCTCCGGTTGCTACTTTCTCTACGTAATGGTGTGCTTCTGCGATCGCACCGATATCTGCTCCGAGCGCCACCTCATAGATTTCCTTGAATCCAAGTTTTTTCAGAGCTTCTTTCATATTTCTCTGTGTTACATTGTCACCAAACTGTCCGATATAAGCCGGTGCCAGTTCTGCAATAATTTCTTCTCCTTCAGACAGTGCACGCGCAAGCTGGAAAATCTGTGACTTGTCAGAAATTGCTCCAAATGGGCAATTTACCATACACATGCCACAGGATACACATTTGTCATTATCAATCTTGGCACGTCCCATCTTATCGGAACCGATTGCTCCTACGCCGCATGCCATCGCACATGGGCGCTCTTTTTTAGCAATTGCATCGTATGGACATGCAGATTTACATTTACCACACTTAATACATTTGCTCTGATCAATAAAGGACTTTCCCTTCACAAAGGAAATTGCGCCCTTCGGACAGACTTCCATGCAAGGATGCGCCAGACATCCTTTACACATATTGCTGACCTCGTATCCCTTTGCCTCACATGCTTCACAGGCTGACGGAATCACCTGCATAAGCGGCGGCTCATAATATTTTTCAGAAATATTACTTGCTTCCACGCCGGCAGTCAGATGCACCGGTTTATCCTCCGGTCTGAGCGACAGTCCCATTGCCAGACGCAGACGTTCTCTGACAATAGAACGGGCTCTGTATATGTTCTCTCTGTATCTCGGTGTGTCTTCATTCACCATTTTATACGGAATTGCTTCCATATCATCATTCAGCGTATCCGGATTCACATTGAATCCGAGATTAGCTACCTCTGTAAATACCTGGTGTCTCAATCGTTTAACGGTTGTGTCTAGTCCTCTGATCATATTATTGCCTCCTCGTTCTCATATGTATATTGATATTATTTTTAACTTTCTCTTCCAAATACTGACTGTGCATAATATACCGACTGCATTGCATCCTTACCGTAGAAATCTGCTCCGATCATATCCGCATACTCCTGATTCAGTACGGCACCTCCTACCATTACTTTGCAGTCCGGCTTCTTTTCTCGAAGTTGTCTGATAGTCTCTTCCATACTGATTACCGTTGTTGTCATCAATGCACTCAATCCGACCAACTTTACGTCTTCCTCGATCGCGGTCTCGACAATCTTCTCCGGCGGTACATCTTTACCAAGATCCAGCACATCGAAACTGTAATTTTCTAACAATACCTTTACAATATTCTTGCCGATATCATGGATATCACCTTTTACGGTCGCAAGGATAACTTTATCCTGCGCTTCCTCCATCACTTCGTCACCACTCATACTGTCTTTGATCACCGAAAATGCAATCTTTGCAGCATCCGCACTCATCAACAGCTGTGGCAGGAATACGGTACCTTTTTCAAAGCCTTTTCCCACTTTATCAAGTGCCGGGATCAGTTCCTGATTAATAATATCAAGCGGCTTCTGTCCCTCTCCGATCATACGCGCTGTAATCAGGTGTGCCTCTTCCTTTAATCCTTTTTCAATCGCAGAAGACAGGGTAATTTCTGCACTCTGCGATGTTGACTGCGCGGTTGCTTCTGCGGTACGATTACCGTATTTTCCAATGTATGTTTCAAAATTCTCATCATATCCCATCAATGCACAATAAGAATAATAAGATCGCATCATATCCTCAGACGATGGATTTACAATACCTGCACTCAGTCCATTCTGCATTGCCATAGTATAAAAATTAGAATTGACCGCCGGACGGTAAGGCAGACCAAAGGAAATATTGGACACTCCCAGTACCGTACGAACGCCGCATTTCTCACGGACTAATTTGACTGCATCCAGTGTGATTCTTGCACTGTCAGGATCTGAACTGATTGTCATTGCCAGCACATCAATCACGATATCTTTCTTATCGATACCGTACTTAGCAGCCTCTTTGATAATCTTCTGTGCTACTTCAAGCCTTCCTTCTGCGGTATCCGGAATTCCTGACTCATCGATTGTCAGACCAACTACCACACCGCCGTATTTTTTAATCAGCGGAAATACCTGATCCATAATCTCCTGTTTACCATTCACAGAGTTCACCATCGGCTTGCCATTATAGATGCGCATAGCTGCTTCCATAGCCGTCTCATCTACTGTATCAATCTGCAGTGGCAGGCTCGTTACACTCTGGATCTCACGGATTGCTTCTACCATAACCGCAGGCTCATCGATATCCGGAAGTCCTACATTGACATCCAGAATGTGTGCTCCATTATCCTGCTGCATAATAGCTTCTTTGAGAATATAATCCATATCGTGTTCTTTGAGCGCTGCTTTTAACTTCTTCTTACCGGTCGGATTAATACGTTCTCCGATCACTACCGGCTTATCCCCAATGACTACTGCACCGCCATAAGAAGATACGATCGTATCCGTCTTTTTCACCGGCTCATGAATCTGCATATCACGACATCTGTTCACCATTTCTCGGATATGTGCCGGAGTTGTACCGCAGCATCCACCGATGATACAGCCCCCCATATCTACGATCTTTCGCATATATTCTGCAAATTCTTCTGGTTCTACATCATAATATGTCTCCCCATCTTTCTGCTTCGGAAGTCCGGCATTCGGCTTCACTACAACAGGAAGAGATGTATATTTCATTAAATCTTCCAGAATCGGCATCATCTGTTTTGGTCCGAGGCCACAGTTCATGCCAAGCGCATCGACCCGAAGGCCTTCCAACATTGCCACAACTCCCGGCACATCGCCGCCAGTCAGAAGTTTTCCCTTCTCATCGAAAATCATAGTCACAAACACCGGAAGACTTGTATTTTCCCTGGCTGCCAGTATCGCTGCTTTTACCTCATAGGTATCACTCATAGTCTCAATATGAATGAGATCTGCGCCTGCTTCCTCTCCATATCGAGCAGCTTCCGCATACGTCTCATACGCATCTTCAAATGACAGGTCCCCCATTGGCTTCAGGAGCTTTCCGGTAGGTCCCATATCCATTGCAACATAAACTTCTCTATGTTCCTCAGCTGTTATTTTATCTGCAACTTTTCTGGCATTTGTAATGGCTGCTGTAATGATCTCTTTCAATCCGTATCTGTCATCGTGAAACTTTAATGCATTGGCTCCAAAAGTATTGGCAAGTACAATGTCACTTCCCGCTTTGTAATATTCTCTGTGTATCTCCATCACTTCTTCTGCATGTTCCAGATTCCATACCTCAGGAAGCTCTCCCGGCTGTAATCCTTTTTCCTGAAGAAGTGTTCCCATACCGCCGTCAAAGAACAGCAGCTCTTTTCCTAATCTGTCTCTTAACATCTATGTCTCCCTTCGATATGCACAATCTGTCTTCCTGCACGCCTCACATCCATGCACAGGACATCGTTCTTTTGTCCTGCTGATACCGGCAACCGCTGTCACAGATTTGGTAGGATTCAACATCCCGCCATTCGTCAGTGTCAGACCGATACTTTTCTCTGCATTCAACATACGCAGGATCATCTCCTGATGGCTGATACTGAAATCACCATACCCCGGACTGAATCTCGGCCGGAGATACTGTTTTTCGGATTCAAGCTTTGCTGCTGTCTCTTTCTGCCAGGTATCCAGGTATTCTTCCAGCATTGCTGCCGCAGACGCCTGTATCACCACCGCTCTCGACATATCTGTAAGCGAATAACGTCTAAGCAGCTGATCAATACCGATTCCGAGGGTCGCTCCCAACACAAACGCTTCCTTACAGCCACACAGATTCTTTGATAAATTTCTGCTTGTTATATGTAATTTGCCGATATCCAGGCTTTCGTTTTCTGTCACATTCACGTCAAAAATGCGATAGATGATGCGTTTGTCTGCTACTCTGTCCAGTTCTTCAAATGAATCTCTGATCAGTTCCAGCGTCTGTCCATCTACCGCATGATTGCCATATCCCAAGTAACGAACTGCCTCTTTCGTTCTTGTATCCATTTCCTTCTCCCGTTACTCCTATAAGCTGTCGTATAACTCCTCATACTGTCTGGCGGAATTGTTCCATGAGAAATCTTTCTTCATCGCTCTTTCAACGATCTTATTCCAATCTCTCTTCTTATCGTAATAAATCTTCTCTGCATAACGAACTGCAGCCATCATCTCATGCGCATTATAATTAGCAAAGCTGAAGCCAGTACCTGTCTTCTCATACTCATTGTACGGCTCTACCGTATCCTTCAGTCCCCCGGTCTCACGGACGATTGGAAGCGTACCATAACGCAGGCTCATAAGCTGGCTCAGTCCACAAGGTTCAAACAGTGACGGCATCAGGAATGCATCACAGCTTGCATAGATCTTATGTGACATCGGATCAGAATAGTATATATTTGCTGATACCTTATCCGGATACTTCCAGGCAAAGTAACGAAACATATTCTCATACTGTTCTTCGCCTGTACCAAGTACCACAATCTGGATGGCATCCTGACACAGCTCATCCATCACGTAAGCCACAAGATCCAGTCCCTTTTGGTCTGTCAGTCTGGATACGATACCGATCATCATTGCCTTCGGATCAACTTTTAATCCCAGTTCTTTCTGCAGCGCAGTCTTATTCTTAACCTTCTTCTTACGGAAATCTTCCACAGAGAAGTTATAATCGATACGCTCATCCTCGGCCGGATCCCAGTCATTATAGTCAAGTCCGTTCACGATACCTGTCAGACAATTCGATCTTGCATTCATCAATCCGTCTAACTTTTCTCCATAAAACGGAGTCTTAATTTCTTCTGCGTAAGTCTTACTTACTGTGGTTACTCTGTCTGCATATACGATACCGCCTTTCAGGTAATTGGCATCCTTATAAGCTTCCAGCTTGTCCGGTGCAAAATAATAATCCGGAAGTCCTGTAATCTCACGAATCCGCTTGGTATCCCAGGTTCCCTGAAACTTCAGGTTATGTATGGTCATAATTGTATGTATACCGCGGAAGAACTCATTGCCAAAGCGGAAATTATCCAGATATACAGGTACAAGTCCTGTCTGCCAGTCATGACAGTGAATGATATCCGGTCGGTAATCGATCAATGGCAATGTACTGAGCACAGCCTTTGAGAAAAACGCAAATTTCTCAACATCTCCAAATATATCTCCATATGGTGTGAATCCACCAAAGTATCCCTCATTATCAATAAAATAAAATGTAATGCCATCGTGAACTAGCTTCAATACGCCTACATATGTAGAGTCACATTTCCAATCCATATAAAAATGAGTCACATATTCCATCTTGTTGCGCCATTCTTCCTTGATACACAGATACTTTGGAAGCATCACGCGGACATCATACTCTTTTTTATTAAAATACTTTGGCAATGAACCTGCAACGTCAGCCAGCCCTCCGGTTTTGACAAACGGTACTGCTTCGGAAGTTGCAAATAGTATTTTCTTCATATCTCATTCCTCCATCTGAACAAACATTCCTTCTTACGTAAGATTGTACCGTATTTTTAACAAAAAGAAAAGGTTTTTATCTCTTTTTGTATTCCAACCGAATCGTATCTGCTATCAGAGCAATGAATTCAGAATTTGTAGGCTTCCCTTTTCCATTACTCACCGTATACCCAAACAGTTCATCCAGCGTATCCAGTTTTCCTCTGCTCCACGCTACCTCAATCGCGTGACGGATTGCACGTTCCACTCTGCTGGATGTGGTTTTATGTTTCTTAGCCACCGTCGGATACAGCACTTTTGTCACTGCGTTTAACACATCCATATCCTCTACCGCCATAATGATGGCATCTCTCAGGTAATGATAACCTTTGATGTGTGCCGGAATTCCAATCTCATGGATCATATCTGTCACCTTCGCTTCCAGATCTTCCTCCGTCATCTCCCGTGATTCCATGACAGTTTCCGGCTTTGCCGTGACCGGTGCATGCTTCCCTTTCACAGTGTCCTTAATGTGATGCAGCAACACTTCGTTTTTAAATGGTTTCATCACATAATACTGCGCCCCTTTACTGAATGCACTCTCTGTAATACGATCCTGTCCCACCGCCGTTACCACAATGAAATTCGGACGCCTGCGTATCTTCCGATCGTGATTGATCTGATCCATTACACTTAATCCGTCCATTTTCGGCATGATCAGATCCAGCAGCACCACATCGGGCTCTTTTTCGCGGATAATGGTACATATATCTTCTCCGTTGTCAGCTTTTCCTACCAGTTTCAGTTCATTATCACTACGGATAATCTCGTCAAGTAATTCCAGAATTCTTTCGTTATCGTCGGCTATCGCCACTCTGATTGCTTCCATTCTTCTATTCCTCCTATCACTGGTATTGCAATACATCGTGCATATATTGTAAAAATAATTATAATTTTACATTTTACGGAGTTCAAGAAATTCATGTCGTAAAATCAATCTATCTAACGAGATTTTCACTGTTTTTTCAACATATCTTCCAAAATAATTCCATAACCTTTTGTCGGACTATTGACAAAGACGTGGGTTACTGCGCCTACAAGTTTTCCATTCTGCAGGATTGGACTGCCACTCATTCCCTGCACGATTCCCCCGGTTTTATCCAGAAGTTCCGGATCAGTCACAGCAATCTCCAGACGCTTATTGATCTCTGACGCCTTTCTGTCTATCTCCGTAATCTGTACATGATATTCTTTCACACATCCATCTACCGCGCACCGGATCAGTGCATTTCCCTCTTCGATTTCGTCTTTTCCTGCTACTTTTACAGGCTCTGCATTACGAAAAAGTGTATCCACCCGATCCAGTTCTCCATAAATGCCCTGCTCTGTATTTTCTGTAATACTTCCCAGCATATTATAGCTGTTATATACAATAATCCCTTCCATACCTCCAGGGTATCCTTCTGTTCCTTTCTGCACATCCTGAATACTGGTGGAATAAAGTACGCCCCTGGATATTTTCAGCAGCTCTCCCGTATCGGTATCATGAATCCCATGTCCCAGTGCGCCAAAAGTACTGTCCGCCGTCAGATAAGTGATTGTTCCAAGTCCCTGAGCATTATCTCTTACCCATATTCCCAGTTTATAATCATCCACACTGCACTCAACAGCTCTCATCCGTATATTGATCTTCTGATTTTTCCGTCTGACTTTCAGTACTATCTCCGGCTGCTCCAGAGATTTCACGGCTGCGATCAGCTCTGATTTATTTCTGATTTCATCATCTCCCACACCGACAATATAATCCCCTTCTTTCACCAGATGAGCTGCCGGCTCATGCTTCTCCCCATCTTTATCTTCTACCGCCTCTGTTCCAAGCACCATAACCCCATCTGTCTCCAGATAAATTCCCACCGGCATTCCGCCTGGGATTACCATGGTTTCTGACGGTTCAGCAGCAACTTCACGTTCCAGATTACTCTGTTGTAACTGTAGCAGGCAGTAACTTCCACCTACGCTGACTGACAGCACCAGTATCATGATAAGAATTCTTCTGTACCAGAATTTACGCATATCCATCCTCCCATTCAAAAATCATCGAATAATTGAGTAGGTATTAACCTACTCGATGTGCAATCAATGTCATCTCGCCTATCGGCTTATTGCACAAAAAAGCAGGCACTTTCGTACCTGCTTATTATGCGTCTCTGTATTATTTTTTATTCTTTACGGCATTAGACTTTACCATAGATTTCATTTCACGGGCGCTCATCCGTACCGTTTCTGTAATCTCAGCTCCTCCAAGGATACGTGCCAGTTCATCTATACTTTCTTCTTCAGATAGTTTGCGGATCTCTGTTCTTGTCACGCCTCCATCTACTGTCTTCTCAATCAGATAATGCTGGTCTGCCTGGGCTGCGATCTGTGCCAGATGGGTAATACAGATCACCTGATGGTTCCTGCCGATCACTGCCATCTTCTCAGAAACCTTCTGTGCTGTCCGTCCACTGATACCCACATCGATTTCATCAAAGATCAGCGTCTCAATCTCATCCCGGTCTGCCATTACTGTCTTAATCGCAAGCATGGTTCTGGAAAGTTCGCCGCCAGACGCCACTTCTGCCAATGGTTTCACAGGCTGTCCGGGATTCATAGAAATCAGAAATTCCACATCATCTACGCCATCTGCCGTATAATCTGCTAATTTATCAAAATGAATCTGGAACTGTACCTCTGCAAAGTTCAGATCCTTAAGTTCCGTCTCAATCGCTTTTTCTAACTGTAATGCCTGTTCTTTACGCTCACTGCTAAGCTGCTCTGCTGCCGCCTCCAGTTCCTGTCTGCGCTGCTTTAATTCTTTCTGCAGCTGCGCCAGATAACTGTCATAATCCTGCAGCTTCTGCAGACGCTCTTCCTTTTCTTCACAATAAGCTAAAATCTCCGGTATCGTATTTCCATAACGAGTCTTCATATGATTGATCGTATCCAGACGTTCTTCTGTCTCATGATACTCTTCATCTGAAAATTCCAGTGAAGACTGATACTCTGCAAGCTCCCTGTTAAAATCATTCAACAGACCATCCAGTTCCACAAGCTGCTCCGATAATTCTGCCGCCTTATCATCATACCTGGAAGCGTCAATCATACAGCGAATTGCACGGCTGATCATGTCGCTTGCATTATCTCCGGACATTCCACCTGTACATTCATATGCCTCAGATGCATTTTCCAGGATATTACGTGCCGAATTCATCCGCTTATAGTCAGCTTCTAACCGTTCATCTTCGCCTGGAATAAGCTCTGCTGCCTGGATCTCCTGGATTTCAAATTCCAGAAACGAGACCTCTTTCGCACGTTCTCCCTCATCCAGATTCGCCTGCTCCCATTCTTTTTTACTGTCCCGGTAATTCTTATATGCAGTCTTTACATCTGCCGAAAGTTCCTGTATCTTCTTTCCGCCAAAGGCATCCAGTATCTGAAGCTGGTTCTTCTTATAGAGAAGCGACTGATGCTCGTGCTGACCATGAATATCAATCAAAATCCCTGCCGCCTGTTTCAGAAGTGACATCGTTACTGTCTCTCCATTGATCCTGCATGTGCTGCGTCCATCCATTAGCCGCCTGGTCAGAACGACTGCTCCTTCTTCCGGATAAATATCAAGCGCGGCAAGCTTTGTAAGCTCTCGTTCTTCCGGAAGAAAAGTTAATTCCACCAATCCATACTGCGCGCCTTTACGCAGAATATCCTTACTGTATCTTCCCCCAAGTGCCAGATTGACCGATCCCAGAAGTATCGACTTACCGGCACCGGTCTCGCCTGTCAGTATATTTAAGCCCGGGCCAAACTCCACTTCGCTTTCATCAATTAGAGCCAGATTCTTCACATGTAAACTTTGCAGCATAGTTCCTCCTACAATATTCCACTACAATCCCGCCGTGTTCTACAATACGATTTTACTGATTTTGTCCATGATTTTTACCGCATCATCCGTTGAACGGATCACGCACATGATCGTATCATCACCTGCAATACTGCCTACAACTTCATTCCATTTCAAAGAATCAATTGCGGCACATACCGCCATCGCCATACCTGATACCGTCTTGATCACCAGAATATTCTGTGCCATATCCATAGACACATAACCATCCCGCAGGATACGAATATATTTTTCATTCATCTCTGTCTCTACAGTCTGATGAACTGCATATTTCTGCCTGCCACCCTCATACGGAACTTTCGTAAGCTTCAGATCACGAATATCTCTGGATACCGTTGCCTGTGTCACTTTGAACCCTTCCTGATTCAGATATTCTGCCAGTTCCTCCTGCGTCTCTATATGATATTTGTTAATCAATTCTATAATCTTCGCATGCCTGTTGATCTTCATTTCCTAGTTTCCTTTCATTTTTCTGCGCAATATCTCTAAAAAGCCAACTTTGCTCAGTTTCATAAGCTTTGTGATCATCGCAGATCTTCGGATCGTAACGGTCTGCCCTGTAACAATCTCTCTGGTATCCGTTCCGTCAAAGGATATATACACTTCCTCTGATCTGCCATGTCTGCCTTCTCCGATCTCAATCCTTATCTCATCCTCTGCCGACAACACAATACTGCTGGTATTAAGCGCATGAGAACAAATTGGCGTAATCACGATCAGCGATGCTGTCGGCTCCACAATCGGTCCGCCCGCTGACAGATTATATGCCGTCGAACCTGTCGGCGTGGAAATCACAATGCCATCTGCCTCATAGGAATTGAGCAATGTCCCATTGACATACACATTAAAATGAATAATCCGAAGATTACCTTTTCTGGATAATACGATATCATTCAGTGCTACATTTTCCCCGCCATCATCAAAGATACCGTCTAACATCATGCGGTCCTCAAGCATATAATGTCCGGACAAAATCTGATCCAGTGATTCTTCAATGCGGTCTACTTCTATTTCGGTAAGATAACCAAGGGTTCCCATATTAATGCCCATGATCGGAACTTCTTTTTTCAGAAGTCTTGCCACGCCGATCAGAGTACCATCACCTCCGATGACAATTGCACAGTCAATACCCTTCGGTATGGAATCCGCCGTCATATCCTTCCATGCATCTTCACAGAGAATACAGCTCTTTCCACGTGCTTCCAGAAGTGCTTTCACACGCCCTGTTACCTGTCCGTCTTTATCTTTGCCTTCGTTCGTTACTACAAAAAATCGTTCCATGTCTGTTCTGTCTTTCCTCTATTTTGCCAGCGTATTAAACGCATCATCGACAGTTTTCTCTGTATCTGCATACCCGGTGATCTGTCCGGTCTCAGCATCTGATTTTTCCAGATGAATCAAATATTCGATATTGCCTTCCGGACCACGTATCGGTGAAAAATCCAGGTTCAGAATATCAAATCCGATGGAAAGTGCATAATCCTTTACCATCTCAATTACCTCAATATGAGTACTCTTCTCTCGTACCACACCTTTTTTACCAACCTTCTCACGACCAGCTTCAAACTGCGGTTTGATCAGTGCCACAATCTGACCGTGTGCACGCAGATAATTATGGATCGGAAGCAGTACTTTAGTCAGAGAAATGAAAGATACATCAATAGACGAAAAGTCGATTGGTTCTCCCAGATCTTCCGGTAATACATAACGGATATTGGTCTTCTCCATGCATACCACACGCTCATCCTGTCTGAGCTTCCACGCAAGCTGTCCACGTCCCACATCGATGGCAAACACCTTGACCGCTCCATTCTGCAGCATACAATCTGTAAATCCTCCGGTCGATGAGCCCACATCGGTACACACCTTGCCTTCTACCGATACATCAAAGTTCTGAATTGCCTTTTCAAGCTTCAGACCGCCCCGGCTTACATATGGAAGTGTGTGTCCCTTAATCTCAATCGATACATCATCTGAAAATGACGTTCCTGCTTTATCTTCACGTTCTCCATCAACAAATACATTGCCTGACATGATAATTGCTTTCGCCTTTTCTCTTGACTCTGCCAAATTGCGTTTTACCAGTAATACGTCCAATCGTTCTTTCATACTAACTCCTGTACTTTCTGATCTGTACTCAGATCATTTATTTTTTTCTGTGGATCAGCTGAGTAAGCAGCCATTCCAAATAATCATTTCTTACAGGCAGACTCTTTAAGAGCTCAATTGCCTCTACAGATTCCTTCTCTACGATTTTTTCTGCCTTATCAATGCCGAGAAGTGTCACATACGTGGTCTTCTCGTTCTTCTCATCACTGTGGATTGGTTTGCCAAGCACTTCTGCTGTACTTGTAACATCCAGTATATCATCCTGAACCTGAAAGGCAAGTCCAACCTTAGATGCCACCTTTTCAATCAATGCAATACTTTCATCATCCGCACCTGCAAGTGTTGCGCCGATCATCATAGAACTTTCCAGCAAAGCACCTGTCTTCAGTGCATAAATAAAATCCAGTACATCCTTATCCACCGCATGCCCGGTCTCTTTTACATCCACTACCTGACCGCCAAGCATTCCATAGATTCCCGCTTTATTACCAAGAATCTTCATAGCTTTACCAATCTGTAATGCCTTTTCCGGATATTCATCAAATGCTGCTGCAGCTGTCTCAAACGCATAGTTGAGCAATGCATCTCCCGCAAGAATTCCCATATCCTCACCATAGACCACGTGGGTTGTCTTTCTTCCACGGCGCAGTTCATCATCATCCATGGCCGGCAGATCATCGTGTACCAGTGAATAAGTATGTATCATCTCCTGCGCTGCCATAAACGGCTCTATTACCTTTTCTGTTCCACCAAACAATCGGTAAGTCTCCTGCATCAGCATCGGACGCAGACGCTTGCCTCCCGCCATCAGACTGTATTCCATAGCATCCATGATAATCCTCTGATAACCGTTCTGCTCCGGAAGATAAGACTTTAATATCTCCTCAATCTCTTTGACCTTTTCATCACGTAACTCTGCGTAATTAGAACTCATGTATATTCCCCTCCTCATCCAGTATCTGAATCTGTTTTTCTATTCTCTCTATCTTATCATTACAGGTTTTTAACAGATCAATTCCTTTATGATACTTCTTAAATGTCTCCTCCAGAGAATTCTCTTCCTCCATATCATTCAGAATCTGATCCAGTTCCATAAGCACCTCATCAAGCGTGCACTCCTGTTCATTCTGATTATCTTGTTCCCTATTCATAACGTTCCTCCTGGACTCCTGTCACTTCTGCCTCAATTCTTCCATCTGCAACATAAATCGTTATGGCATCACCTGTCTGTACCTGCCCAATGCTCCGAATCGATCCTTTTCTGCCATCTGCCTCCTGCTCTGCAAATGCATAACCCTGATTAAGCTTATCTAACGGTGACAGACCTTTCAGACGTTCTTTCCGAAGTTCCAGCTGATGTCTGCTCATCTTAAGCTTCTGATCCATCAAGGCTTTGATTCTGTCAGATGCATCTGCAATATGCTGTCTCCGTTCTCGCAGCATCGTCTCCGGATGCAGATAATTCAACCTCGTGCGAAGCTTTTCTACTTTCATATGATACAACTCCAGGCGCTGATACATAATCCGGTTCATCTTCTGCCTGCAGCTCCTCAAGCTTTCCTGAAACTGATAATAGTCCCATACTGCAAGTTCCGCAGCAGCAGATGGTGTCGGTGCACGAAGATCAGCCACATAATCAATGATCGTCGTATCCGTCTCATGTCCCACCGCTGAGATCACGGGAACACTGCATTCAAACACAGCCCTCGCCACTTCTTCTTCATTAAACGCCCACAGATCCTCGATAGATCCGCCTCCGCGTCCCACGATCATCAGATCTACACCGTAATGCTCCAGCGCATGGATTCCACGGACAACACTCTCCTTTGCGCCCTCTCCCTGCACCTGCGCAGGGTACAGGATCAATTGCACATAGGGATTCCTTCTGGCTGTAATATTCATAATATCCCTGATTGCTGCACCAGTCGATGCCGTTACCACGCCGATTGTCTTCGCATATGCCGGAATCTCCTGCTTATACTCCGGGGCAAACATCCCCATCTCTTCCAGCTCTTTCTTTAACATCTGGAATTTCTCATACAATACGCCTTCTCCATCCAATCGGATCTCCTTTGCATAGAGCTGATATGCTCCTGCACGCTCATAGATGCTGACTGCACCAAAAACGATCACCTGCTGTCCATCCCGCATATGAAAAGAGAGCCCGCCGCGCTGCCCCGCGAACATCACGCAGGCAATCGTTCCAGACTCATCCTTCAAGGAAAAATATATATGTCCCGATGTGTGATACTTACAGTTCGAGACTTCGCCTTTTACATAGATACGGTTCAGCATGAAATCCTGGGTAAACATATTTCTGATGTATGCATTTACCTGTCTGACTGTATACACATTCGTCATGCTCATACTCCCATCATTTTATGATTCTGGCAAGAACACCATTCACAAATGACGGACTGTCTTCACCGCCATATCTCTTAGCCAGTTCCACTGCTTCGTTGATCGCTACGGATACCGGCACATCTTCATCCATCTTCATCTCATACACAGCAAGACGCAGAATTGACAGATCCGCCTTATTCATGCGGACCGTTTTCCATCCTGTCGTATGCTCATTGATCAACTTATCAAGCTCCGGCACTTTCGCCGCAATCTTCTTCGCCTTCTCACCAATGTATGCTCTGTCTTTCTCATCATCGATCCCTGTCTGCTCAAAGTACAGATCGATCTGTTCATCTAATTCTTCCGGCGGATAGAACTCTGTGCCGAAAATCACTCTCAATATATGTTCTCTCTGCTCTGTTCTTCTCACTTATACTTCCTCCGGTACATCCACTCCGGCAATGCGGATATTTACATCAGCAACTGTAAGTCCTGTCATATTCTCAATCGCTGACTTCACTTTTTCCTGTACTTTACCGCATATCTCTACCAGACCGTATCCGTACAGCACGTTCATCGTGAGTGTCACTGTTACGATTCCTTCCAGCACTTCTACTTTTACGCCTCTTGCAGGAGACTTCATACCAAGCTTGCCCATAATCTCCTTTGTCATGCCACCAAGAGAAGCTACGCCTTCTACCTCCATAGCTGCGAATGCTGCAATAGAAGCTACAACTTCATCCGCAATCTTTACTTCACCGATGCTCTCATCTTTCTGAATTGTATATATATTTCTTTCTTCTTTTCCCATATCAATAAACCTCCTGTTGGATGTATGTCATATGTCACACTAAGATTATAACAAATTTATTCATAAATGCAAACGATAAGTTCACAGATATGATGCAGATTACAGCAAGATTAAGAACGTCCGAACTCAGACAGCTCCAGACCCTCGTTACGATCCAGCACCATGCGGATGCTCCAGTCATTAACAAAAAGTAACAGCGGTCTGTCTTTCAGGTCTTTGATCTTCTTCATATCAGAAGTTCCCTTAATCTTATCCAAGTCGATATCCTCATTCTCAATCCAACGGATATGCTCGTAAGGAAGTGTATCCAGACGAATCTCTACATTATATTCATTCTCCAGACGATACTTCAATACATCAAACTGCAGTACGCCGACTACTCCGACGATAATCTCTTCCATACCGGTATTGTATTCCTGGAAGATCTGGATCGCACCTTCCTGTGCGATCTGGTTGATTCCCTTGATAAACTGCTTTCTCTTCATAGTATCAACCTGACGCACTCTTGCAAAATGCTCCGGTGCAAATGTCGGAATGCCTTCGTACGCAAATTTCTTAGAGGATGCTGTCAGTGTATCTCCAATTGAGAAAATACCAGGGTCAAAGACACCGATAATATCTCCTCCGTATGCATTCTCGATGATCTTACGCTCACTCGCCATCAGCTGCTGTGGCTGTGACAGACGTACTTTCTTACCCCCCTGGATATGCCACACTTCCATTCCGGCTTCAAATGCACCGGAACAGATACGCATAAATGCGATACGGTCTCTGTGTGCTTTATTCATATTAGCCTGAATCTTAAATACAAATGCAGAAAAGTCCGGCTCCTCCATTGGATCGATAATGCCCTGATCAGATTTTCTCGGAAGCGGTGATGTAGTCATGTCCAGGAAATGCTGAAGGAATGTCTCCACACCAAAGTTGGTCAGTGCGGATCCGAAAAATACCGGCGACAGTTCTCCCTTGCTTACCAGCTCCATATCAAATTCCGCTCCTGCTCCGTCCTGTAGCTCAATCTCTTCCAATAACTGTTCCATCTGTCCTTCTTCCAGTAATGTCTCCACTTCCGGATCGTCCAGGCTGATCTTGCGCACGGTTCCCTGTGTTGTACCCTTTCTGGTGTCGGAAAACAACTCGATCTCTTTCTCATTACGGTCATACACACCCTTGAATCTCTTACCGGAACCAATCGGCCAGTTCACCGGACATGTAGCAATACCAAGCTCATTTTCAATATCATCTAACAGTTCAAAGGTATCCATTGCCTCTCGATCCATCTTATTGATAAATGTAAAGATCGGAATATGACGCATGGTACATACCTTAAACAGCTTACGTGTCTGTGCCTCAACACCCTTGGATGCATCGATAACCATCACTGCTGAATCCGCAGCCATCAATGTACGATAGGTATCTTCTGAGAAGTCCTGATGTCCCGGTGTATCCAAAATATTGATGCAATATCCGTCATAGTTAAACTGAAGTACGGAAGACGTTACGGAAATACCACGTTCCTTCTCGATCTCCATCCAGTCAGATACTGCATGCTTCGCGGTCGCTTTACCCTTAACACTTCCTGCCTGATTAATTGCTCCTCCGTAGAGAAGAAACTTCTCTGTCAGAGTCGTCTTACCGGCATCCGGATGGGATATGATCGCGAACGTCCTTCTCTTTTTTATCTGTTCTTTTATCTCGTTTGTAAGTTCTGCCATAACTGCAACACTCCTGCATTTTCCTTATTTTCAATCTTAGTTTTATCCTAGTTTCAGTCTTAAAATCCGTCTCGTAATTTTACGCTGTTTTTTAGTATATCATAAGATTCAAAAATCTACAATCACAGGTTTGCCCTCTGGCGAACTTTCTTACGAATCATAAGACCTGCCAGCAACAGAACTCCCGTTCCTGCAAGCACCCATACCCAGATTGGTATATCCCTCACATCATAACAACGGACGCTGATCCACATCTGGTTGATTTCCTGATTCTGTGTATCGTCAAAATTCAGCATGATCGATGATCTGGAAATAGCGTCCTGATCCGGATACTGTGCAAACAACTGTCGGTCCACCTGATCGGTCGGTGCATAGATCACATATTCTCCTTCTGTTCCTTCTCCTGAGAAGAAATAACTCAGGTCATACGGCGTCACATCCGTCTCATCATCCTCGGCGCCGTAACACCAGTCTGCATATTCAAAAATCCGTGGGTCATTACCGCCGGCAATCACCGATGTATATCCTACATAATTCATATTACGGATCACATTGTCCGGTCTGGATGTAAAATTAATAAATGCTTCTGCTGCCTGCTGCTTTGCAGCGTCATCATGAACTCCACTCTTTAACATCACCCAGCCGTCAAAATAAATATTCGTTGCCTCTTTCGGTACCGCAAATTCCAGTGGAAAATCATCCTCGTCTGCCTGATCCAGTGTATACACCCCATCACCTGACCACTGAAGATTAGCCACTACCTTTCCGGTGATCATATCTGCCTTACCGGAATCTGACTCAAAGGAGAATGCATTCTTCTTCACATCCTGAAGATATTCCTGCACTTCTGCAATGGTCTCCGGTGATGCATCATTCATTTCTTTTTCCAGATTATCATGGTAATTCGGGTCATTCTTAAATGCATCTGATGTTAAAAGATCTGATTTCAAAGCTCCCAGTGCCGCAAAATAAGAATCTCTCACATTGTCCTTGATCGTAATCTGACTTTTATACTTTGGATCATCCAGAATCTTCCAGCTGGAAGCCTCTTCTCTGGTCACCTCTTCCGGATTATATACAATACCGGTCAGTCCCCACATATAACCTGCAGCGTATTTACTCCAAGATTCTCCATCTACTTTGCTGTTATCATATACCGATTTAATATATGGGGATACTCCATTAATATAGTAGTTCTCCGGATCGGAAGTATCGAAAAAATGATCTGACAGAGGTTCCAGTCTTCCCTCTTTCATCAGCTTCATGATCATATATTCGGAAGGACATATCAGATCATAAGTATCTCCCAGTGTCAGCATATTATACAGATCCTCATTGGTTCCATAGGTCGAATACTCCACCTTTACGTGAATACCATAAGTCTCGTAATACCAGTCCTCAAAATCCTCCACCATCGAATTCTCACCGATGATGTCTCCACTCTCCAGATCAATGGTATCCTCTTCGTCCCAGTCACCCTCATCCAGATACTCTTCCCAGTTACTGATTCTAAGTGTCACTGTCTTTTCATTTGTTGCTTTTTTATCTGCTTTTTTATCATCTGCAGCCTTTACCTGCATACCACCAGACAAAGTAAGACCAAGGCTCAGAATTAATCCAAAGATAATGCTGCTCTTTATTCCTGATTTCATTCCTGCCATCATGATCCTCTCCTTTCTGCCCTGTGAGACCGTATATTCATGATCAATACCAGTAGCACAACACACACAAATATTACTGTAGAAAGTGCCCACAGTGCTGTCTTGATATTGGTCTGCGCACCCTTGGTTGCATTTACCACATAGGTACTGATCGTATCAAAGGTTGCCGGCTTCGTGTAAGTTGCCACAAAATAATCATCCAGCGACAGCGTTACAGACAACGCAAATCCGGATACGATACCTGGCATGATCTGTGGAATCACAACCCTGGTAAGTGCCGTAAACGGTGTTGCCCCAAGATCCAACGCCGCCTCATAGATACTGGAATCCATCTGTTTTAGCTTCGGAATCACCGACAAGAATACAAACGGCGCACAAAGTGTCACATGTCCTGCTACCAGCGGAATAAATGTGTCCTTGCTGATTCCAAGTACCACTACCAGTAAGATACAGATAGAAAATCCGGTCACCACATCCGCATTCACTACCGGAATCTGATTCAATGTATTTAACATAGCTGCGGTTCTCTTCTTAGAATAGAAAGAACCGATGGCCCCTACTGTTCCAAGTATCGTTGCCAGTGCCGATGCTCCCAGTGCAAGTGCAATGGTTCCTGTGATCATATTCACCAGCTCCGGTGTTGAAAATAACGTCACATAGTTATGCATGGAGAATCCACGGATTGCCCCAATATTCGTTGATTTCGTAAAACTGTAGACTGCCAGCACAAGAATCGGCAGATACAGAAATGCGAGCACAAGTCCTATAAATATCATTTTTCCAGTCTTTTTCATTACAGCAAGGAACCTCCTCTCGCATTTTCATCTTCCTGCCCTCCGCCAAGCAGTGTAAACAGACAGATAATTGCCAGAAGTACCAGTGCGATCATCGATCCGCCATGCCAGTTGTATGCAGAGAAATAACTTCCTATCAGGCTGCCCATAATATAAGTGCTGTTATACAGCATATCCAGTACTACATAGTTGGTCATTGCCGGGAGAAACACCATTGATACGCCGCTGATGATTCCCGGAACGGATAATGGCAATGTCACTCTTAAGAATGCCTGCATCTCTCCCGCCCCCAGGTCCCTTGCTGCTTCCAGCAGCGAGCCATCCAGACGGGATATGGTCGTATAGATCGGTAATATCATAAACGGAAGAAAATCATAAGTCATACCAATAACCGTATTCAGAAATGGGTGATATGCAAGATTTCCTTCGATAAATGTCAGAATCTCTTTCAACGCGGTAATACGCAGGGAGAAATTGATCCACATCGGCATCACAAATAAAAGCAGAATCACCGTCTTAGACTTCCATTTGCTGATTGCCAGAATATATGCTGTTGGATAAGCCAAAAGCAGACAGACTACTGTCGTCACGATTGCCACGCCAAAGCTGTAAAACAACGTGCCAAGTGTATTAGGATTGGTAAAAAATCCCACCAGATTCATAACCGTAAACTCGCCCTGTCCATTGGTAAATGCATAATACACAAGTACCAGCAGCGGCATTGCTACAAACAGCAGCAAGAATATAGCATACGGTATTCCCAGTGTTTTTCTGGAAAATGTTCTTCTGTGCATTTTGCGTTCCTCCTACCTTTTTACTGTAAATTTCATTTTGTCAACCGGCATGATCAGCCCCACCTGGTCATCCATATTCCACAGGTATTCATCATCCACAACAAAATCATGCTCCAGATCCGTATGAATGACATAGCTATAGTGATCTCCCTCGTAGATCAGATTACTGATATATCCCTGTACCAGTCCTTCCTCCTGCTCATCTGTCATACGGATATCCCTCGGCTGGATTGCTGCTGTCACACGGATCTTTCTGGTGTCAATCTCTATGCCATTAGAATCTACCAGATCACCATCTTCATCAAAATAACTGCCCTTAATAATATCAGTCAGACTCACATCCAGAACATTATCATTGTATTCCAGTTCTTTATTCTTATTAATCTCAACCTTAAAGAAGTTGGTGTGATCTTCTGTTATCATCAGATGGATATTGTCAGGCTCCACTGTAATGCCCACGCGCTGACCTACCTTCGCCACATTGACTGACTGAGCTACGATCTCATTTTTACCGGACTCGATCGTAATCTCATAATGCATTCCCTTAAAGATCACAGATGTCACCGTACCACGGATCGTTCCATTTTCAGGAGCAACGATCTGCACATCCTCCGGTCTCACGACTGCTGTAATGTGTGTACCTTCCTTCATATCATCCACACAGACAAATTCGCCACCGCAGAAACGAGCTTTCAACTTTCCTGTTACAATTCCGTTAAAGATATTACTCTCTCCGATAAAATCTGCTACGAATGCATTGATCGGCTCATTATAAATGTCTTCCGGTGTGCCGATCTGTTGCATCTTACCTTCCGACATAACCACAATCTTATCTGACATGGTAAGTGCCTCTTCCTGGTCATGGGTTACGTAGATAAACGTAATACCAAGCTCTCTGTGCATGGCTTTCAATTCTAACTGCATCTCCTTACGCATCTTCAGATCCAGTGCGCCAAGAGGCTCATCCAGAAGCAGAATCTGCGGTTCATTGACAACCGCTCTTGCAATTGCCACACGCTGCTGCTGACCTCCGGACAGTGTACTCACGCTCCGGTTCTCAAATCCTTCCAGATCCACAAGTTCCAATGCTTTCTTAACCTTTTTTACAATTTTACTCTTTGGTGTGTTTTTCTGCTTCAATCCAAATGCGATATTGTCAAAAATATTCATATGCGGAAATAATGCATAACGCTGAAAAACCGTATTGATCGGCCGCTTATTCGGCGGCAATTCTGTGATCGACTTTCCATTTAACAGAATCTCGCCTCCTGATGGAATATCAAATCCTGCGATCATGCGGAGCGTCGTTGTCTTGCCGCATCCTGACGGCCCAAGAAATGTAATGAACTCACCCTGTTTTACCTCCAGATTAAAGTCGGAAACTGCAGTAAATCCATCCTCATATGTTTTGGTAATATGTTTTAATTCAATGATATTCTTTGTGTTCTCCATCTTTATCCCCCATTCTGCTTTCTCTAAAAATTAGGTGGTGTACTAACCCATATGAATTTTGCCGGCCTGCTGCCCGGGTTCTCGATCCAGTGTTTCTCCTTTGCAGGATAATAAAAACTGTTTCCCGCTTTTACCTGATAGACCTTCTCTCCCAGATGCAGCTTCACTCTTCCCGAAATAAGATACCCGAATTCCTCACCGCTGTGCGGTTTATCTTCATCCAGTCGCTGATGCGGCGCAATCGTCACAAGAAGCGGCTCCATCTGATACTTCTGTGCTGTCGGCACGATCCATTGTATCTGATTACCGACATCATCAACCTTTTCAAAAAATCCATTTTCAGAAAAAACGATCTGTTCTTCTTCTGTCTCTTTAAAGAAATCTGATGCCGTTGTTCCCAGACATTCAATCAGATCCAGCAGCGTTCCTACTGACGGTGATACCTGTCCCCGTTCAAGCTGGGAAATGAATCCCTTGGTAAGCTCTGTTCTGTCTGCCAATTCCTGCTGTGTCAGTCCGTTCTGATTGCGCAGATCTTTAATCTTTCTCCCGATATGTTCATTCACGTATTCCAGTTCCATACCGTTCCTTCTTTCCTTTTGTAACTTTTATTTTGAATCACAATATTTCTAAACCCAAAATATGTTTTCACTAAACTTTCACACGATTCTGATTATACTACTAATAAACTTTTTGTCAATTATTTCCATCATAATTCTTGTTAAAAATACGTTAAAAAGTCCCTGAACATCACTCTTCTGATCTTCAGAGACTTTCTGGTCTTTCTCATTGCTTTTCCAACTCGTTTTTTAATTTAATTTTCTGTTGCTGCAACCGGATTAATTACAATATTTTCTGCTGCTACTCCCGTCTTTCTGGTAACAATATCCTCAATCTGCGCCCGGTTCGCCTCAGACAGTTCTGCCGCACTGACTACCACGTCTGCCCCATCAGAAGTAAGACTTACCACTGCTTCTTTGAACCCTTTCGACGCCAGCATTGTCTCTGCTGCCGCTTCTTTTTCCGCCAGATCTGTCATCAAAAGGAGCTGATCCACTGCCTCCTGCTTCTGCGCATCACTGAGATTCTTATTATCAATGATTTCCATCAGGGATTCTTTGTTCTTTGCCCGCACCTGTTCTCGGGTTACCTTTGCTTCTGCCACCACTGCGCTGGCATCGCCACTGGTCAGAACTGCTTCACCCGGCGTTCCATCCACGGTACCATCTTCCTCATTATCATTGCTCTTAATATCTCCATTTGCTGCCGACAGATCTTCCTCCGAAATATCCAGAAGCTCCATATTAGCAAGGTCACTGCTGGTCTCCTTAGACTGATTCTTCCCTCCCAGCAATTTGCCGGAATAATTCAGATATCCTGCTGCTGCGATCATAATTGCAAGTCCCGCGATCACCAGTTGATTTCTCCGCACCCTATGCTTCACACTACTTTCCTCCTTGCGATGAATTTAATTACGTTTCATTACCTTTATTTTATGCGTGTCTATCTCGAATAATGCCTGAACGGCTTCTATAATATTCTCTACTGCCACCGGATCATCACCACCTTCTGCTATTACGATGACTCCGGCCACCTCCGGTGTCAGTTCTTTTGTCACATAAGGCGCTCCCTGGCTGCTTTCACCACCATCATAGATTGCTGTCTGGGAACTCCGACTCTGAATCGTACTTCTGCTGCCACCCTGACTGTCTGACTCCTTCACTGACTCACTCTCCGACTCACTGTCTGCGCCAAGAATCTTTTCTGAAGAAGATGCCATGGTGATCATAACCTCTGTCTGTCCTACCCCATGTACTTCCGACAGAACCTTTGCCAGTTTCTGTTCCAAATAATCTGCATATGTTTCCGCGTTACCATTTCCGGCCATTTCATTTGAAGTATTATCCGATGGATCTTTCGTTTTACCGGAATGCATTAATCCCGTTTCCGCATCACCCTCCCCAGAGAACGGCACTGCAATTACCAACAAAAGAATGCCTGTAAGCAGTATAATCAGTAGACGGTCTTTTCTATGACACAGATCCTTACATTTCCCGACAAGCTTTTTCCAGTCTATCTTCGGTATCTGCTTCTTATCTTCCAATCCGAATCTCCCCCACTTCTATCCGCCCTGCTTCTGTTTGCTCCTCTTCTGATTCTTCCAGACTTTTCTCCACATCTTCCTCCTCAAGTTCTGCTGACTTTGTCTCAATCTGCTCCACCATCTCTGTATACTTTTTTTCAGCTTCAGTCATGAATCCTGTCGTATCTGTTCCAAATATCCGAAACACCGGAACAAGCATAAAAAGAATCAGAACGATTCCCGTGTACAGCCTGATATACTTCTGGTACTGTTTTCCAGCCGCAAGCTGCATAATCACCGAAATCAGTACCATCACATATGCAATCTGGCGAACCCACTCATATAATTTTTCCATTTAATCCCTCATCACATTCCTGTTGTATAGCTCACAATAGCAACCGTCACCAGAAATAAAATCCCGGTAACAAAGATACAATTCATAAGCATCTTGCAGCCTTCGCCTACACCACTGATGCATTCTATGATTCTTTTATCCGATACAGGCTGGACCAGTGCTGCTGCAAGCTTGTACCCAAGTGTGATCACCGCAAGCTGCAATAATGGTGCAAGACAGAGTACAAGACACAGGAACATTCCAACGATACCGATACTGTTTTTTATCAGCACAGCGGTGCCAAGGGCAACCTCTGCCGTACCGCCAAGCAGATCTCCTACCCCCGGAACCATCTCCATTCCTCTTGTCACTGCACTTCGTTTCACAGTATCAATTGCCGGTCCAAGCATCCCCTGTATCACATTTAACCCGATCATGCCACCCATCAGAGTCTTAAGTCCCCAGCCGATTGCCGTCTCCAGAAGCTCTGCAAATTTAGACAGATAATCTTCTGACTGCAAGCTGTTCATCACCCTTATTATCACATACATATGAATTCCCGGCACGATCAGATGAAGCAGCAGCTCTTCAATTACTACAATAAGAATAATCGCAAGATGATAAAATGCAAGGGAACTGATGCTTCCCTTCGCGACTGTAACTGCTGCAAAGTACACCGGATACAACACCTTCATAAAACCTGTCAACGTATGCACTCCATTTGCCATCCATTCCGATGCTGCCTGAAATGATGCCAGACAGATTCCCATCACAAGAAGATAGATCATATAAAAGCTAATCTGTGACACCTGCCTGGTCTGAAATATATCAGAAAAACCGATGAATACTGCTGATGCAATCGCCAAAAGAATCAGATATAAAATGCTTTTTCTGTTCACCTCCCAAGCTCCGAATATCCTCTCCCGTAGCATTTCTTTTATAGCATCTCGGCCAACATCCGTATTTCCCATCATAATCTGTCTGACCGCATCCGCAAATTCCATCCTTTCCTGTGGAAAAAGGTCTTCCATCATCCGATCAATATCTGTAAAATCCATTGATTCCAACAGTTCCATATTCTGCGTCTTGTCTGATATCTGCACGTCTTCAGTCTCACTGGCATATACTATACCCATACTCTCCGCTTTTTCCTGCCACCACAAGGCTGCTATCACCGTCATCGCCAACATACTTATTCTTACCAGAAGAATTCTCCCGTATGAGCTCTGTTTTTTCATGTCAGGAATTCTCCGATTGCCTGTAGTACCATCAACAGTATCGGAACGCTTAATACCATAATTAACAGTTTTCCGAACATTTCAATCTGTACTGCAACCGTCTGATATCCAGCATCCTTACATATACTCGAAGCAAGCTCTGCTGCATATGTGATTCCGATCATTTTCAACATTGTGCGAATATAAACTCCATCTAATCCTATGGTATCTCCAATCTCACGCACAGTATCCACCAATACTTCCAACTGTCCAAGTACTGCTGTGAAAATCAGCACACTCACTCCCAGCGCAATATATGTACTGTATTCTGTTTTTCCACCCTTAAACTGCACCGCCAGAAGTACACCCGCCACTCCCAGTACTGCAACCTGCAGCATATTCATATACATCCCCCATTTCCACATCTATTACAGATAAAATTTCGAATCGACATATCTCCCGTAGTAGTCTAACACTGCTCAGAGGGAAAACAGATCCCGTATGGATTCAAACAGATCATAAATATATGGCACGATCCAGAATAATACCAGAATCAGTCCTGCAAGACTCGTCAGAAATGCCTGTTCTTCTCTTCCACTATGCTTCAACACCTGTCCCAGTACTGACACCAGAATACCCACCGCCGCTATCTTAAATATCAGATTTACCCCCATGTATCCTCCTCTTATATCAGCATCACCGCAATCAGAATACCGCCGATCACTCCCAGACTACGATACAGCTTTTTCTTTTCACCAAGCATCGACTGTCTTTCCTTTATGGCATCTGCAAATTCTTCCAGATAACGATCCAGATAACGAATCTGCATTTCTATATCCGCATGTCCAAGAAAACTGCCAAGTTCCATAAGCCGCTGTCTCTCCTTTTCCGGGATCATATTTTCTGTCAGATGAATTTCCACTCCCTGACTCCATATTTCCACCAGATTCCCTCCATCTTTTCTGCACATCCGATCTGCCATTTCGGAAAGCCATCTGTCATAGGGCTCTTTCATTTCTCTCGCAAGCCTTCTGAAAATGTCAGGAAGCATCGTTCTCGAATACCACAATTCTCCCCGAAGCCGTAGCATCAGTCCCTGCAGATATCTCATTTCCTGACAGATCCTGTCCTGCTCCCAGGCAAGGCAGCCTCCAAGCAGGCTTCCTGCCAAAATAATGAGAAATCCTCCCGTAAGCTTCAGCATAGCATCACTCTTTCTACAGACTTCAACATATTTTTGTTCCCTGATGATCGTAGACTCCCTCCAGCTGTCCGATCCGTTCTCCACGGCAAAGCACAACATATCGTTCAAATAACTGCATCCGAAAGAAATCTTCAAATAATGGTTTATCTCGAATCTCCTGATAACTCTCTCCATGTACCGTTGCAAGCGTTCTGCAGCCACAGTGCATGGCATAGCGAAGAATCCCAACTTCTTCTGCGCTTCCAATCTCATCCACCGCGATCACCTCTGGTCCCATACTCCGGATCAGCATCAGCATACCATCTGCTTTCGGGCATGCATCCAGAAGATCTGTTCGGACTCCAAGATCATTCTGTCTGATTCCAAGATAACACCCTCCAAGCTCTGACCGTTCATCCACCACCCCAACTGTCTTTCCTTTTAAATGGTCACATCCATTCGCAATCTGTCGGATCATGTCTCTGAGAAGGGTCGTCTTGCCACATCCGGGCGGTGCAATGATCAGTGTGCTGTATACATTGCCCTGACTCGTCAAATATGGCATCACAGCATCCGCACAGCCTCTGACCTGGTGTGCAACACGGATATTCACCGATGAAATATATCGGAAATTACGTACGCCATTCTGTTCCATTATGACCTGTCCGGCAATCCCGATCCGATGACCCCCTTCAATGGTAATATATCCCTGCTTCAGTTCCTGTTCATACGCATACAGAGAATAGCCTGTCGCATACTGAATCGTCTCCTGTACCTCCTCCGGCGTTATCATACAGTTCTCCTTCGTTTTAAGCGTATGCTCCTGTCCGTCACAATAAAATAATACTTTCTGACCTGCCCGAAGCCTGATCTCCTGCAAAACATCCTTATCCGATATCTGTGCAGATAACGGATCTCTGATTCGCAGCGGCAAGATTTTCCAGATACTTTCCAGATTATTTGTCTTGTTATTCACCTTTGTCCACCTCTTTACCCCATTATATTGGGACACACTGGAAAATATGCATAGAAAAAGCGCCAGGATCATTGATATGTACCCTCTTTACTGGACAACCAGTAAGGAGGGTACATATCACATCCCGACGCTTTCCTAAATTATTCTTATTTTATACTATAGCCAGTCCGTTAGCTCCACGGCTTCGCTGTATGCTCCGGTTTACCACTACGCATCATCAGATCATTCACAGCCTCTGCTGCATCTTTTCCTTCAAAAAGAACTGCATTGACCTGTTCTACAATCGGCATATCCACGCCATATTTCTTACCAAGCTTAACTGCTGCCTTGGTAGAAAAAACACCTTCCACCACCATCTTGACTTCGTCCATAGCTTCCTGCATGGTTCTGCCCTGTCCGATCAGGTATCCGGCTTTACGGTTACGGCTGTGCACGCTGGCACAGGTTACGATCAGATCGCCAACTCCGGTAAGACCGGTAAAGCTTTCAATAGCTCCACCCATCTCAACACCCAGTCTTGAGATTTCATGAATACCCCTGGTAATCAATGCTGCTTTTGCATTATCTCCGTATCCAAGTCCATCCGCAATACCTGCAGCCAATGCAATCACATTCTTCAGTGATCCACCGAGTTCCATGCCAAGCATATCCGGGCTTGTATACACACGAAAGACTTCATTCATAAATAATCCCTGCAGATATTCCGCAGTCTCACGTGTCTTCGCACCCACTACCACGCTGGTCGGAAGTCCTCTTCCTACTTCTTCTGCATGGCTTGGTCCTGAAAGAACTGCCACATCCGCATCCGGTAATTCCTCTTCAATCTGCTGGCTCAAAGTCATCAGTGTATTCTCTTCAATACCTTTCGCCACATCTACAACAATCTGTCCTTTGGTAAGGTACGGTCTGATCTTAGCAGCTGTGCTTCGTACCGCTGTAGACGGCACCGCCATGATCAACACCTCTTTACCTGTAACTGCCTCTTCCAAATCTCCGGTAAATCTCATCGTCTCCGGCAGCTTCACTCCCGGAAGCTTTGACTTATGTTCTCTGGTTCTGCTTAGCTCTTCCGCTTCCTCCGGTCTGTGCGACCATTCTGTCACTGCATGCCCATTCTTATCCAGAAGCAATGCCAGTGCAGTTCCCCAACTTCCTGCTCCGATTACTCCGATATTTGCCATCTTATACCTCCTTATCAGATCATACTCCCGATTATGATTTCTTACCTACTGATAATTTATTCTCCGTACCATTCATCAGACGGACAATATTCGCCTTATGCTTATAGAATGCAGAAATCACTAACAATACGGCAATCCCATAGATCTCATAGAGATGTCCGCCAGTCACATGATATCCACCCATCTGTCCATACACGATTACACAGATCATGTAGGTCACAACAAGTGTAAGTGATCCGGCAGACACATATTTTGTGCATATTGTTACTCCTAGGAAAGCTGCTACACAGATCAGTGTGATCCACCAATTGGTCGTACTGGCAATCAGCCCTGCTGTAACTGCAATCCCTTTTCCTCCTCTAAAATTCATATAAAATGGATAATTGTGACCCAGTACGACTCCCATACCGGTATACATAGCAAGTACCTGTATGATATCTGCATGTGTCTTTCCAAAAATCAAGTGAACTAACACTACTGCAATGATACATTTGAACGAGTCTCCCAAGAATGTAATCACTCCGGCTTTCCAGCCAAGTGTCCTCAGAACATTCGTCGTTCCTGCATTACCGCTTCCATATTTGCGGATATCCAGATGCTGGCTTTTGCCATAGAGATATCCGGTCTGGATCAGACCAAACACATATCCGATCACCAAACATATCAATCGTTCCATAGTTACTGATCTTTCTCCTTTCTCTCGCGGATAAAGAATTTCAGTGCAGTTCCACGGAAACCAAATGCTTCTCTGATCCGGTTCTCCAGATATCTGGTATAGGAGAAATGCATCAGTTCTTTGTCGTTCACAAATATTACAAATGTCGGCGGCTTGATCGCTACCTGTGTAATATAGTAGAGCTTCAATCTCTTACCCTTATCTGACGGCGGCTGCTGCATCGCTACCGCTTCTGTCATGATCTCATTCAACACACCTGTTGCGATGCGAAGTGTCTGATTCTCTATTACCATATCGATTACATCGAACATCTTCGGCAACCGCTGTCCGGTCTCAGCAGATACATACATAATCTCTGCATAAGGAATAAATGACAGCACCTGACGGATCTTACTCTCATATTCACGCATGGTCTTGTCATTTTTCTCAATGGCATCCCACTTGTTAACCACAATAATAATACCCTTTCCACGCTCATGTGCAATACCTGCAATCTTGGCATCCTGTTCTGTTACACCCTCTGTAGCGTCAATCACTACCAGCACCACATCGGCACGCTCTACCGCTGTTACGGTACGGATGATACTGTACCGCTCCAGTTCTTCTTTGATCTTATTTTTTCTGCGAAGTCCTGCGGTATCAATGAACACATATTCCTTGCCATTATGCACAATCTCAGTGTCAATGGCATCACGAGTGGTTCCTGCCACATTGGACACGATCACACGCTGCTTGCCGACCAGACGGTTCACGATCGAAGACTTGCCTACGTTAGGCTTACCTACGATAGCTACACGTGGGCGCTCATCCTCTTCTTCCTCACCTGTATGCTCTGGAAAATGTGCAACCACTTCATCCAGAAAATCTCCCAGACCCAGTCTTGAAGATGCAGAAATCGGCACCGGATCCCCGATACCCAGATTATAGAACTCGTATACATCCGGCATGAACTTGTCAAAGTTATCTACTTTATTAACCGTCAGCACGACCGGCTTACCGGAACGGCGCAGAAGATCTGCTACCTTAAAATCCGCATCGATCAGACCCTGACGCACATCTGTGATAAAAACGATCACATCTGCTGTGTCAATGGCAATCTGTGCCTGCTCCCTCATCTGCGAAATAATAATATCTTTACTCTCCGGTTCAATACCGCCGGTATCTATCAGTGTAAAATCCCGGTCCAGCCAGTTCACGTCCGCATAGATGCGGTCTCTTGTAACACCCGGAGTATCTTTCACGATTGAAATCATCTCTCCTGCCAGTACATTGAACAATGTAGACTTACCTACATTCGGTCTTCCAACGATGGCTACTACTGGTTTTCCCATAACTTCCTCCTCTAAATCAATTTAGCTATCGCTCATTATAACACATTTCTTCAGAATTGGTTGACCTTTTTATAAGAAAAGTGATATAAGTAATATGTAGGCACTATAAACTTATCAAATGTTAGGAGACACAAATGACAAATATCAAATATCTTGAGCAGTCTTTACCTGTAGCTCCACTGAAGATTGCTGCACTGGAAAGCTGCAGAGGACTGGGAGAAAAAGTAAACGATCATATTGTTAATTTCCGTAAGGAGGCACGGACAGAGATCCTGAATTCTCCTCTTTTTGCCAATTATCATTCCGACAATTTCCTGATTGACTGCAAATGCCCACGTTTTGGAAGCGGCGAGGCTAAAGGTTATATCGGCGAATCCATCCGTGGTTCTGATCTGTTCTTAATGGTAGATGTGTGCAATTACAATCTGACCTATACGGTTAACGGTTTTCAGAATCACATGTCACCAGACGATCACTATCAGGATCTGAAGCGTATCATCTCAGCAGCTCAGGGAAAAGCTCATCGTGTCTCTGTTATTATGCCGTTCCTGTATGAAAGCCGCCAGCACAAGCGTACCAAGCGTGAATCACTGGACTGTGCACTGGCTATGCAGGAACTGGTAGATATGGGCGTAGAGAATATCATTACCTTTGATGCTCACGATCCCCGTGTACAGAATTCAATTCCGTTGATCGGCTTTGATAATTTTTCACCACAGTATCAGTTCATGAAGGCTCTGCTCCGCGCAGTACCTGATCTGATCATTGACAAAGACCATCTGATGATCGTAAGTCCGGATGAAGGAGCTATGCACCGTGCCGTATACCTGTCCAACGTACTTGGGGTAGACATGGGCATGTTCTATAAACGCCGTGATTACTCTACTATCGTAAATGGCAAAAATCCGATCGTTGCTCATGAGTTCCTTGGTTCTGACCTGAAAGGTAAAGATCTGATCGTTATTGACGATATGATCTCTTCCGGCGACAGTATGCTGGACGTAGCCAAACAGTTAAAAGCGCGAGGCGCAGGACGCGTGTTCGTATGCACTACTTTCGGACTCTTTACAGACGGATTCGCTCACTTTGACGAATATTATGAAAAAGGATATATCAATAAAGTTGTAACCACCAACCTGACCTATCTCCCACCGGAGGTAAATGACAAACCTTACTTCGCTATCGCTGACATGAGCAAATTCATCGCACTGATCATTGAATCACTAAATCACGACAAATCCATCAGTAATGTACTGAATCCTACAGACAAGATTCACGCACTGTTGGAAAAACGTAAAAATCAATAATTCCAAGAACTAACGCCCGGTCGGTTATTCACCGATCGGGCGTTTTATCATGCGTAATCGTCTACACTCAGACATCATATCCTACTATTTATTAAAATCTGTATACACTTTTCCATTCTCAAGTATAATGTCACGAGCTTCCGCCATTTCCGATACTGTCACAAGCTGATATCCATTCTCAATCAACTTTGGTATCAACTGCAAAGCCGCATCTACTGTTGAACTGTGAATATCATGCATCAATATGACATCTCCATCATCCGCTGTATTCAATACACAGTCAATCGTGCTCTGTGTATCCTTGGTCTTCCAGTCAAGCGTATCAATGTTCCACAGAATCATCGGCATACCGACTGCCGCTTTCACCTGATCATTAACTGCTCCATATGGTGGTCTGAGAACCGTAGCCGGCTGACCACATGCCTGTTTCAGAAGCTCATTGGTCTTTGCCACCTGCGATGCTCCACCATCTGCTTCTCCGGTAAGCTGCGGATGATCATAAGAATGATTACCGATCTCACAGCCAATCTCCTTCATTCTCTCCACATCATCAGCATATTCGCTCACGTGAATGCCCTGCATAAAGAATGTCGCATGCGCATCGTATTTCTCCAGCATATCCAGAAGCTCATGCGTCCGTTCTCCCGGGCCATCGTCAAAAGTCAATGCCATCATTGGCTTATCCGGATCGATCTTCATTTCCTTAGACTGTAATTTGCCATCCTTTCCGAATACACATTTATCAGAACCTACCCGTTGCTTTCCGGTAAGCATGATGCCGTCTGCATCAAAATAATAAGTATCGTCTCCCAGTTTCATCCAACCCGTCATCGCCGAGCCATTCTCTGTAAGATAATATGTATGTTCTCCATCTTTCTTCCATTCGGAAGATTCCATTGCTCCTTTTTTTGTGAAGAAGTACTTTTTACCGTTAATCTCCTGCCATCCGCTGACTTTTTTCCCATCACTGCCGAAATAATAAGTTTTCCCTTTGGATATTACAAAATCATTCTCTACATAACTTCCATCGTATTTCTGAAACTTGTTGCCTTTCCATTTACCGATTTTATTCTTAACTGTCAGATATCCTTTTGTAACAACTATATTCGCTTTTCCGTCCCAGTCAGACTCTAACTTCTTAGACAATTCCTTAGAAAGAATCAGCTTAATCGGGAATTTTCCTTCCTTTGTTCCGTCTGCATCACACTCAATGGAATAATCTTTTCCGCTGTTCAGTTCCTTCAACAGATCCTTTACTGTATAACCTTTATCTTTATCCAGAACCTTCTTTTCCTTCTTTTCCTCGCAGCTTGCTGATGCGGTTAATGTCGGTACTTTTTCATCCTGCATGATCGACTGATTATCTGCCTGTAAAGTAATCTGTGCAATACGACTTTTCCCTACTGCCCGAACCACCTGAAATGCTACTATTATCATCAAAAACAGGCTTCCTGCGGCCATGATTCTTCGTATCTGTCTTCTGCGTTGTATTTGTTTTAACCGTCTCTTTCTATTAGAGAGTCTGTCATTATTCATCCGTAAACCCCTCATTCTTCTTCTGTACACACACTACCGAAAGTATAACACCCCTCTCTCGTGTACACAAGATAGGGGTGTCGTTTTTTCAAGAATTAAGAATTACAGTATTACTTTCTTAACTAATTCATAATAATCGTAACAATTCTGTAAAACCGTCATTTATTATAATTACATACTAATTCAAAATACGTACACGAAGGATACCATCAATTGCCTCCAGATCTTTCTTCACAGATTCCGGAATGTCAGAATCCACATCGATCATGGTATATGCATAACTGCCTTTACTCTTATTAGACATGTCTGCGATATTCATATTATCCTTTGCCAGAACTCCTGTGATCTGACCGATCATATTCGGAATATTGTGGTGAAGAAGTGTAATTCTCTTGTTATCTCCCGGGTATCCCATATCGCAGTTTGGATAATTGACAGAGTTTTTAATATTACCATATTCCAGATAATTACGCATCTCTTTGACTGCCATCTTCGCACAATTTTCTTCTGCCTCTGCTGTAGAAGCTCCCAGATGCGGAATGACAATAGCTCCCTTTACACCTGCAATCTCTGGTGTCGGGAAGTCAGTCACGTAATGCTTAATCTTACCGGATACCAATCCATCTACCACAGCTTCACTGTTCACCAGCACATCTCTGGCAAAGTTCAGTACAACCACGCCATCTTTCATCAAACCGATAGCATCTGCATCGATCATGCCCTTTGTACTGTCAAGTGCCGGTACATGAATCGTAATATAATCACATTCACTGTAAATCTCATCCACAGTTCTTGCATGGTGGATTCCTCTGGAGATCTTCCATGCAGACTCCACTGATAGATATGGATCATAACCATACACATCCATTCCCAGATGCTGTGCTGCGTTGGCTACCAGCACACCGATGGCTCCAAGACCGATTACGCCGAGCTTCTTTCCTTCCAGTTCACAGCCCGCAAAAGCTTTCTTTGCTTTCTCGGCATCTTTGGCAATATTACCGTCTTCTTCATTTTCCTGTACCCAGTTAATGCCACCCAAAATATCTCTGGATGCCAGAAGCATGCCTGCAATAACCAATTCCTTTACACCATTCGCATTGGCTCCCGGTGTATTAAACACTACGATTCCCTCTTCTGCGCAGCGATCCAGTGGAATATTATTCACACCGGCTCCTGCTCGCGCAATCACCTTCAGGTTCTTGCCAAATTCCAGTTCGTGAAGTGCTGCACTTCTTACCAGAATTCCATCCGCATCCTTAGCATCACTGACTGGTACAAAATCTTCACTGAGATTCGCCAGTCCACGTTCTGCAATTGCATTAAAACAATAATATTTGTACATTACAGATTTGCCTCCTCAAATTTCTTCATAAATGTCACCAGTGCTTCAACACCTTCATATGGCATCGCATTGTAGATACTTGCACGCATACCACCTACGGTTCTGTGGCCTTTCAGGTTCTCCAAACCGGCTTCTTTCGCTTCTTTTACGAATTTAGCATCCAGTTCTTTATCCCCTGTCACAAATGGTACATTCATCAGTGAGCGATCTTTCTTTTCAACCGTTCCTTTGAACAGACGACTTTCATCCAGATAATCATAGAGAAGTTTTGCTTTCTTCTCATTGCGTTCTTTCATTGCTTCCAGACCGCCCTGTTTTTTCAGCCATTTAAATACCTTGCCACAGATATAAATGCCATAAGCCGGCGGTGTATTATAGAGTGATCCGGCATCTGCATGTGTTTTATATTTTAACATAGTCGGTGTACCTTCCAGTACATCATCAGAGATCAGATCCTCTCGGATGATCACAATCACAACACCTGCAGGTCCGATATTCTTCTGCACGCCACCATAAATAATGCCATATTTGCTTACATCTACCGGCTCTGACAGGAAGCAGGAAGATACATCAGATACCAGGATCTTACCCTTGGTGTTTGGAAGCTCTTTGTATTTCGTTCCGTATATTGTGTTATTTTCGCAGATATACACATAGTCTGCATTCTCTGAGATTGGCAGATCAGAGCAATCCGGAATATAGGAAAATGTCTTATCCTCGGAAGTTGCAATCTTATTCGCCTTACCATACTTCTGAGCTTCCTGCCATGCTTTTTTCGCCCACTGTCCGGTTACGATATAATCTGCTTCTCCGTGTTTCATAAGATTCATAGGAATCATCGCAAACTGCTGAGATGCTCCTCCCTGCAGGAACAGTACTTTGTAGTTATCCGGAATATTCATAAGTTCTCTCAGATCTGCCTCAGCAGTGTCGATAATCTCCTGGAAGGCCTGCGAGCGGTGACTCATTTCCATTACCGACATTCCTGTTCCGTTGTAATCCATCATTTCTGCTGCTGCTTCGCTCAGAACCTCTTCCGGCAGTACTGCCGGGCCTGCTGAAAAATTGTACACTCTGCTCATCTTTGTATCCTCCGTTTTACTTATTATTTAAATCGTGTTCATCGAACGCTTCACTGATTGCGGCTCCCGGTGCAACCATTGGCCACACCTTCTCATCCGAATCAATCTGACAATCGATAACCACAGGTTTACCAAGTTGTAGTGCCTTTGCAAATGTCTCCTGAAATTCTTCTCTGGAAGTTGCACGGAATCCTGCAGCTCCCATTGCTTCTGCCAGCTTTACAAAGTCAACTGCATCATTCAGTACCGTAGCTGAATATCTCTGTCCGTAGAACAGATCCTGCCACTGACGTACCATACCAAGTACATGGTTATTGACAACCACCTGAATGATCGGGATATTATGTCTGACCGCTGTTGCGATCTCATTCATATTCATACGGAAACATCCGTCTCCTGCCACATTGACAACCACTTTGTCCGGACGTCCCATCTTGGCACCAAGTGATGCACCAAGTCCATATCCCATGGTTCCAAGCCCACCGGATGTCAACAATGTACGCGGCTCTGTATATTTATAAAACTGCGCTGCCCACATCTGGTTCTGTCCAACCTCTGTGACAATAATTGCTTTACCTTCCGTCTGACGGTAGATTTCTTCTACCACATATGGACCTGTCAATCCTTCCGGATGGTAAGTAAGCGGATATTTCTCTTTATAATCGCGGATTTTCGCAATCCAATCTGCATGATCCTGCTGCTCCAGTTCTTTATTAATCTGACTGAGTACCACTTTCAGATCTCCGATCACGCCTTCATCAATCAATACGTTTTTATTCATTTCAGCCGCATCTACATCAAACTGAAGGATTTTGGCATGGCTTGCAAATTTCTTAGCATTGCCTGTAACACGATCGCTGAATCTCGCTCCAAGTACGATCAGGAGGTCACATTCACTGACGCCGTAGTTGGAAGTCTTCGTGCCATGCATGCCAAGCATACCTGTGTACAAATCATCCGTACCAGGAAATGCACCTTTTCCCATCAAAGAATCGGTAACCGGCGCATCCACTTTCTTAACAAACTCATACAATTCTTTGGAAGCTCCGGATAATACCGCACCTCCGCCTACAAATATGTATGGCTTCCTGGATTCACGAATCATAGCCAGTGCATGATCCAGATCTTCTCTGCAGATATCTTCTGACGGCTGTACCGGTGTAATCTTCTCAGGTACATATTCTGTCTTATTTGCTGTAACATCCTTCGGGATATCAATCAATACCGGACCCGGACGTCCTGTCTGTGCAATTACGAACGCTTTACGGATTGTATCTGCCAGATCATTGACATCCTTTACGATATAATTGTGTTTGGTAATCGGCATTGTAATACCGGCAATATCGATCTCCTGAAAACTGTCCTTTCCAAGAAGTGCTACACCCACATTACAGGTAATTGCCACTACCGGAATAGAATCCATATAAGCGGTTGCGATACCGGTAACCAGGTTGGTCGCTCCCGGTCCACTGGTTGCAAAGCATACTCCCACTTTGCCGGTAGCTCTTGCATATCCATCTGCCGCATGTGCTGCTCCCTGTTCATGGGATGTCAGGATATGAGTGATCTCATCACTGTGTTTATATAATTCATCATATACATTCAAAATCGCTCCGCCCGGATAACCGAACACAGTGTCTACACCCTGTTCTTTCAGGCATTCGATTACGATTTCTGCTCCTGTCAACTGCATATTTAATCCTCTCTGTATATCACTATTTATTCTTAGGTACTTCCAGTACTGCGCCACGATTGCCTGATGTAACCATCGCAGCATATCTTGCAAGATATCCTGTTGTTACTTTAGGTTCTCTAGGTGTCCAGTTCTTTCTTCTCTCTTCCAATACTTCATCCGATACATCAAGCTGAAGCGTAAGCTCCGGAATATTGATCTTAATAATATCTCCTTCTTCTACCAGCGCGATTGGTCCGCCTACAGCAGCCTCCGGCGATACGTGACCGATAGAAGCTCCTCTGGATGCTCCGCTGAATCGTCCGTCTGTGATCAGTGCCACACTTGAGCCAAGTCCCATACCTGCAATGGCTGAAGTTGGATTCAGCATCTCACGCATACCAGGACCTCCCTTTGGTCCTTCGTAACGGATTACAACCACATCACCTGCTACGATCTTACCGCCCTTGATTGCTGCGATTGCATCTTCTTCACATTCAAATACTCTTGCAGGACCTTCGTGTACCAGCATCTCGTCTACAACTGCGGAACGCTTTACAACACTTCCGTCTGGTGCAAGATTACCCTTAAGAACCGCAAGTCCACCGGTCTTAGAATACGGATTCTCAACCGGACGGATAACTTCTGGATTCAGGTTCGCTGCATGCTCAATATTCTCTCCTACCGTCTTACCTGTAACTGTCATACAGTCCTTATGGATCAGTCCAAGCTTATCCAGTTCTTTCATAACTGCATAGACACCACCAGCTTCATTCAGATCTTCCATATAGGTTGGGCCTGCCGGTGCAAGGTGGCAGAGATTCGGAGTCTTCTCGCTGATTCCATTTGCGAAATCAATCTCAAAGTCCATACCGATCTCATGTGCGATTGCCGGAAGATGCAGCATACTGTTGGTAGAGCATCCCAGTGCCATATCTACTGTCAGCGCATTCAGGATTGCATCCTTTGTCATAATATCTCTTGGGCGAATATTCTTCTCCCACATTTCCATAACTTTCATACCTGCATGTTTTGCAAGACGAATTCTCTCAGAATATACTGCAGGAATTGTACCATTTCCGCGAAGTCCCATTCCAAGTACCTCTGTCAGACAGTTCATGCTGTTAGCTGTGTACATACCGGAACATGATCCACAGGTAGGACAGGTCTTGTTCTCAAATTCAAGCAGACCTTCATCAGAAAGTGTGCCTGCCGCATTAGCTCCTACTGCCTCAAACATGCTGGAAAGACTGGTCTTTTTACCCTGTACACGTCCGGCAAGCATCGGTCCGCCACTGACAAATACAGTCGGCACGTTCACTCTTGCCGCTGCCATCAAAAGTCCCGGTACATTCTTATCGCAGTTCGGTACCATAACCAGAGCATCAAATTGATGAGCCATAGCCATAGCCTCTGTAGAGTCCGCAATCAGATCTCTTGTTACCAGAGAGTATTTCATACCAATGTGTCCCATAGCAATTCCGTCACAGACAGCAATCGCCGGAAATACAATTGGTGTTCCTCCTGCCATTGCTACGCCCTGCTTTACAGCGTTCACGATCTTATCCAGATTCATATGCCCCGGAACAATCTCATTATAAGAGCTTACGATACCGACCAATGGTCTCTCCATCTCTTCTTTTGTCAGTCCTAATGCGTTAAAAAGTGAGCGATGCGGTGCCTGCTGTTTTCCCTTTGTAACTGTATCACTTCTCATTTTATCTTCCTCCTGTAACCTGTTATTTGATATATCCTGCAATCAGATCGCCCATTTCCACAGTGCCGATCTGCTTTTTACCTTCTGACATAATATCAATCGTACGATATCCGTCTTTCAATACCTGAGATACCGCCTGTTCGATCGCATCTGCTTCCTTATCCAGATCAAAACTGAAACGAAGCATCATTGCTGCTGAAAGAATGGTAGCAATCGGATTTGCAATGCCTTTGCCTGCAATATCCGGTGCAGAACCGCCGCTTGGCTCATAGAGACCAAACTTCGTTTCATTCAGGCTCGCGCTTGCCAGCATTCCGATTGAACCGGTCACCATACTTGCTTCATCAGAAAGAATATCTCCGAACATATTCTCTGTCAGGATAACATCAAACTGTTTCGGATCACGTACCAGCTGCATTGCACAGTTATCTACCAGCATATGCTCCAACGTAACTTCCGGGTAATCCTCAGCTACTTCTTCAACAACCTTTCTCCATAATCTGGAAGAATCCAGCACGTTTGCCTTGTCTACGCTTGTTACTTTCTTTCTACGCTTCATCGCAATATCGAAACCTCTTTTTGCAATGCGGCGGATCTCATTTTCATTATATGTAAGGGAATCATATGCCTTCAGTACTCCGTCTTCTTCTACTGTCTTACGCTCACCGAAGTACAATCCACCAGTCAGTTCACGCATGATCATCATATCAAAGCCGCCTTCTGTGATCTCTTCTTTTAATGGGCAGGCTCCTTTCAGTTCATCATACAACACTGCCGGTCTCAGATTGGCAAAAAGATTCAATGCTTTTCTGATCTTAAGAAGTCCTGCTTCCGGACGCTTTGATGGCTCCAGTTTATACCATGGTGATGTCTTAGCATCTCCTCCGATAGATCCCATCAACACTGCATCGCATGCTTTTGCTGTCTCTACTGTCTCGTCCGTCAGTGGAATTCCGTGTACATCAATAGATGCTCCCCCCATCAGAAGCTGTTCATACTCACAGGTATGACCATATACCTCTCCTACTTTATCCAGGACTTTCATAGCCTCTGTTACTATCTCCGGACCGATTCCGTCCCCTTTAATCACACCAATTTTCAGGTTCATATGATCCTTCCTTTCATCCCAACATCTACAGTTATGTCTGTTTTATCTTTTATATTATCGTATTTTTCTATTGCTTTCAACCCTTCATGGTTTAAAAGCGCAAAAAAATGGAGTGTCCTCTGTTTTAAACAGAGAACACCCCATTCCTTTTACTCTTATTCAGCGTCCGGCTTCTCAACCTGAACGATTGCTGATTTCTGCATTGGGATACGACAGTTCTTGTTGCTTCCGAATTCTACGATCACATCATCGTCTGTGATATCAATGATCACACCATAAAATCCGCTTGTTGTAAGAACAGTATCTCCAACTTCCAGTTCTGAAAGCAGCTGTGCAAGTCTCTTCTGCTCCTTTTTCTGTGGTCTCATAAGGAACCACCAGAACACACCGATAATAACTGCATAGATAAGAATCAGTCCAAGTGGGCTGTTAGCCAATCCTGATGCTAATGTAAACATAATCTATTCCTCCTGCCATCTTAATAAAAAAACACTATTGCTATCATACACAATTTTCTGCTATTCATCAAGGTTTTTTTCTATTTCTTTATAAGCTCTTTATAATCTTCCGCTATTATACATAAATTAATCTTCCGGCGTTTTAAATCCCCTCAGTGTCTCTTCTTTATATTCCTTATAACGTCCTGCATCAATCGCATCTCTGATCTCTTCCATAAGGTGATTATAGAAATACAGATTATGAAGTACGCAAAGACGCATTCCCAGCATCTCTTTTGCCTTCAGAAGATGACGGATATATGCTCTGGAATACATCTGACAAGCCGGACAGCCGCAGCCATCCTCAATCGGTCTGTCATCCAGCTCAAATCTGGCATTAAACAGATTCAGCTTACCATGTTTGGTATATACATGTCCATGCCGTCCATTACGGCTCGGATATACGCAGTCGAAGAAGTCTACGCCACGATCTACCGCTTCCAGAATATTGGCCGGTGTTCCAACACCCATCAGATAGGTCGGTTTGTTCTCTGGCAGATGCGGCACCACCTCATCCAGAATTCGGTACATATCTTCATGAGATTCTCCAACTGCCAGACCTCCAACTGCATAACCGTCCAGATCCAATTTAGAAATCTCATCAGCATGGGCAACACGAATATCTTCGTAAATACCGCCCTGATTGATACCAAATAACATCTGATGCTTATTGATTGTATCCGGCAGACTATTCAGGCGATCCATCTCTGCCTTACAACGCTTCAGCCATCTGGTGGTACGGTCTACCGACTTCTGCATATAATCACGGTCTGCAACACTGGATGGGCATTCATCAAATGCCATTGCGATCGTAGATGCAAGATTAGACTGGATCTGCATACTCTCTTCCGGTCCCATGAATATCTTATGACCATCAATGTGTGACTGGAAATATACACCTTCTTCTTTTATCTTACGAAGTCCTGCCAGTGAAAACACCTGGAATCCACCAGAATCTGTAAGAATCGGCTTGTCCCACACCATGAATTTGTGCAGACCTCCCATTTTCTTCACTACCTGATCACCAGGTCTTACATGCAGATGATAAGTATTAGAAAGTTCTACCTGTGTACCGATCTGCTGCAAATCAGCCGTAGATACCGCACCTTTGATAGCCGCCGCTGTACCTACATTCATAAACACCGGTGTCTCTATATCACCGTGTACGGTATGCAGACGCCCACGCTTGGCCCTGCCGTCTTTTTTCAATAATTCGTACATACTTTTATTCCTTTCATTCTCTTATTGCGCGATACATAGAATACGCGCCCCGGTTCTCACCGAAACGCGTTTCACTGGTTCTGATTAATAATGACAGATTATAGGTGTTCCCGCCTGAATAAGATTATACAATTCACCAGCTGATGCCGGAGGCATATTCACACATCCATGAGAACCATATGTCTGATAACGCACGCCTCCAAAAGCAGACTGCCATGACGCATCATGAAATCCAATACCACCATTAAATGGCATCCAGTAATCTACCGGTGACTCATACTCATAGGTTCCGTCTTCCAGCTTCTTTCCTCGTAACACTTGATTCTGCTGCTTGTAATACAGAGAATACATTCCCTGTGGTGTTGCATTACCTTTATTCGGATTACCGGTCACGATATCACACTGCATAGCAATCTGACCATTCTGGATAAAATACATATGCTGTGCTGTCAGATCCACCTCTGCATACGTAGTACCCCAATCATTAGCATCATGTGTTGCTGCACGGCTGGAATAATTTGGTTCTCTGGTCACGGTCTCTGCATTCTGGATATTGGTGATCAATGCATTGTACTCTGCATCCTGATCGATCTTCCAGCCATAACCACCACCTTCTACCTGTACGACATTACCTGTTGCAGTAGTAAAATTTCTTGTCTTGCCAACTGTATCATACTTTGCAGCAAGATCTGCTATGTACTGCTTAACCGCATCCTGATTAAAGGTTACCTGCATATTATCATCTACTGTAATCCACTGAGAAATTACCGAACTATCCACAACCTCTGTGTTCGGAGAAAAGTCCAGTGTAATATTCGCTCCCAGTTCGCTGTTCATCTTCTCGCATGCCTTCGCGACTTCCGGTGAATCTTTCGTATATTTTGGCAGAATATAGCAGTCTTCCTTCATCAGATCAACCTCTGACTGAAACCCATTGATCGCTTTTGTAACGGTCTCTGCAAATTTATCCTTGTCGATTGCCGTTCCGATCTGCTCTGCGGCTACTTCAAACTTCTCACCTGTAAATTCCGGCTTTGCAGATACAGACGGTATCTGATTCTCTTCTGCCATGCAATCCAGATTCTCAATTACTTTAGCAAGCTTATCTTTATCATATTTCACGCCTACAGACGATTCAATATTCTGTTGCTTCCAGAGTCCTGTAATCCAAAGTAATGGGTTCTGCTTCTTGATCAGCTTTTCAACAGAATCATCAGCAACATACTCAATATCAATATCACTTCCACTAATCGTCTCTGTATCGCCATCAGATTCTTTCATCCTTAATGCATATCCTTTGACTTCTTCCTTCATATGAGCCTGTACCTGCTCCGCACTGCTCAGTGAAAAGCCCACTCCGTTTACCTTCGTATTTGGGAAAAAATGGAAACTAAAATAAACTGACACTGCACCATATAACGCTATCAAGACCAAGAGCACAATTAAAATAATGCGTCTTCTGCGCTTCTTTTTACGATGCTTTTCAATAAGTTCATCACCCTCAATGATCTTATCATCCTCTTCATCCGGAAGATCGTCATCCAAATCGTCTATTTCATCATAATCCAGATCATCGTCCTGATCCGAATCTGACTGATCATCATCCAGTTCTAATTCCGACTCTTCATACTCCTCTTCAACATCAGAATCATCTACTTCTTCATCATTCAGAAGTCCTGACAACAGTTCTTCATCATCGATAATCTCGATATCATCCCCGGCGATAGAAGAAAAGTTGTTCTTTTTATTCTTCTTTTTCTTATCTCGCATGTATCATATACTCCTCACAATTATAAATACAAACCCAATTATAATACGGTAATTTCCAAAAGTACAGTAGAATTTACCATTTTTAGCATGGTTCTTCCGTCATAATACGAATGATTTCCCGGTTTGTTTCTTTCATTCCTTCTTTCCCCAGACGACCAATATTTTTCAATGTTGCTTCCACGCCTTTTGTGACCAGTCCGTCACCTCCATAGAATTGCTGTCCGTTTTTATACATATAATATCCAAGGATCCCTGCGTCCACAGAAGAAGCTATTTTGGCAGCGCACGACGCTTTTGCTCCATCACATACCATTCCAGATACGATTGCCACAGCATTTACTACCGTATGAATAATCTCTCTATATCCTCCGCCACACAAATACGCAATTCCTGCTCCCGCGCCTACACCAGCGCTGACAGCCCCACAATAAGCAGATAATCTTCCAATCGGTGTCTTCTGATGTATCGTAGTCAGATTCGCTAATACTAATGCACGATACATCTGCTCTTCACTTACCTTCAAGTCTCTTGCATATACAATAACCGGAACAGATGTTGTTATTCCCTGATTACCACTTCCAGAATTAATCACAACCGGTAATTCACATCCGTTCATTCTTGCATCGGAAGCTGCCGCTGCCATAGCCTTTGCACGAGTCTGCACATTATTTTCTCCCATGCCAAGCAATACTGAACCGATATTTGCACCATAATCACCACGGATTCCTTCTTCTGCAATCTCCATATTACAGACAATCTGTGGATGAATGATTGCTCTCACGTCTTCAATATCTACAGTCTGAGAAAAATCCCATATATCTTCCATAGATAATAATGACCGGTCCGTCAGTCCTTCTTCTGTCTCTTCATTAATTTCTTTCTGTTCCAGTATATTATGATCTTTCTCCACTAACACAACATTTGTATGATAATTCGCAATCCGGATCTTACTGTACGATGTCCCTTTATATGCCTTAATGATCAGATCAAATGTAATCCCGCTGTTCAGTGGCTTTACCGTAATCGGCGTCTGTTCCAGATATCGTTTCATTTCCTGAATCTGTTCTTCTGACACCTCAGCAATTACTTCAAGTTCTTTTTCTGCACTCCCTGCAATAATACCTGCTGTCACAGCTGCCGGAATCCCCTTTAACTGCTGAGTATTAGGCACGATCACTGACTTCACATTTTTAATCAGACTTCCACTCGCTTCCACTTCGATTCGTTCTGGAATTGCTTCAAGAGTATCTCTTGCAATCGCCGCAGCATATGCAAGTGCAATCGGCTCCGTACATCCCATAGCCGGAATCAATTCCTCTCGAAGAATCTGGATAAACGCCTGGTATTTTGTATCTGTTTTCTTCATATTACCCTCCCTTTACTCCTGCACCAGCAGATAATTTTCTTTATTTTACCACATTTCTATTCATCCGCAACACTCCCGCACCCTTTTCATTCTACTTTTCGTTCCACAAATTGCCTTTTTTATATTCCTGCGCTATAATAGCAGAAAACACGTTTTCATAAAGGAGATTACACACACTATGGCAGGTTCATCATATGGAACAATCTTTCGAATTACAACATGGGGAGAATCTCATGGTGCAGGCGTCGGCGTTGTGATCGACGGCTGTCCGGCAGATCTCCCCCTGTCAGAAGAAGATATTCAGAAATATTTAAACAGACGCAAACCGGGACAGAGTAAATTCACTACCCAGCGCAAAGAAAGTGATCAGGCGGAGATCTTATCCGGTGTCTTTGAAGGACACACTACCGGAACTCCAATCTCCATTCTGGTACGCAATCAGGATCAGAAATCCCGTGACTATAGTAATATCATGAACACTTACCGTCCGGGACATGCCGATTACACCTTCGATGCCAAATATGGCTTTCGTGATTACCGTGGCGGCGGACGTTCTTCTGGGCGCGAGACCATCGGTCGTGTAGCTGCCGGTGCTGTTGCATGTAAGATTCTGGAATCTCTTGGCATCCAGGTTATGGCTTACACCAAGTCCATCGGACCGGTCAGCATTCCGGAACAGGACTATGACTATAGTGTAATCACAGATAATACGTTATATATGCCAAATAATCAGTACGCCGAAAAAGCTTCTGCTTATCTTGAGGAATGCATCCGATCACAGGATTCCTCCGGCGGTATCATCGAATGCCGGGTAGACCATATGCCAGCAGGAATCGGCGAGACAGTTTTTGAAAAGCTGGATGCCAACCTCGCCAAAGCTATGATGTCTATCGGTGCTGTCAAGGGCTTCGAGATCGGTGATGGCTTCCAGGTAGCCAAAGCTTCCGGGAGCCAGAATAACGATGCATTTTCTTCTAATTCAGATGGCATATATAAAGAAACCAATCATTCTGGTGGTGTGCTGGGCGGTATGAGCGATGGCAGTACAATTGTTCTCCGTGCAGCCATTAAGCCTACACCATCCATTTCACAACCACAGGATACCGTAGACAAGGATGGTAAGCCTCTGTCACTCACGATCCACGGACGCCACGACCCGGTCATCGTACCGCGTGCCGTAGTTGTCGTAGAATCCATGACCGCAATTACATTAGTTGATATGCTGTTCCAGAATATGGCAGCAAGAATGGATAAGATTATAGAGTTTTATAACTAAACTCAACAACCAAAAAGGACAGTATGCAAACGCCTGTGTTCAAGCTGTCATTTGCATACTATCCTTTTTATAATGGCATATACATTGGTATATTCTGTATTTTTACAACTGGAAGCATCCTCCGCCTACAAATTCCCTCAACAGCGAATTGGCCGGCACTCTTTCACTGCCAATTCCCACAAAATAATCCAGAAATTTCAGCAATCGCTTCACTTCCGGATATTCCGGGCAGTCATGCTCGATTCCAAACAGCAGAGGTTCTACATATTCTTTCAATACCGCCAGTTCATAGATCAGCGATGAGTTAAACATTACATCTGCTTCTTCCTGATATGGGAAAATATTATTCTCTTCACCCCGGCGTACTGACTGCCACATAGCGATCGTATTCTTCGCCGATGTGCCTCTGGTTCTGGCATCCCGTACGATCCGGCGAATCAGTCTGCCGTCAGTAGTCGGAATTCGATTATGCTCATCAATATTCAGCTGTGTCAACGCACTGATATAAATCTTGAATTTATTCTCATCCGGCAGTCCTGCCGTCATTTTGGGATTCAGACAGTGAATGCCTTCAATTACCAGCACATCATTTACCCCCATCTTCTTTGGCTTAGAGATGTATTCCTTGTGTCCTGTCTTAAAATTAAAGGTCGGAAGCACTACTTCTTCTCCATTCAGCAGACGGAGCATACAGTCATGGAACAGCTTGACATCTACCGTCTGAAGACTCTCAAAATCATACTTTCCATCCGCATCTATCGGTGTATCTTCTCGTTCTACAAAGAAATTATCTACAGAAATCGGATGCGGCACCATGCCATTTACCTTAAGCTGTACGGACAGACGATGGGAAAATGTTGTCTTACCGGAAGATGACGGTCCTGCGATCAGAATAAATTTGACCTTCGGATCGGCCGCAATCTGTGCCGCAATATCCGCAATCTTCTTTTCCTGTAACGCTTCCTGCACCAGGATCATTTCTCCCGGTCCATCTTTTACGATCACATCATTCAATGCACCAACCGTCTCAATATTCTGCATATCTCCCCAGTGTACCGATTCTTTCTGAACATGGAACAGCTTCTCGGCCGGGCGGAATGGACGCACCACTTTTGGTGCCTGTTTTGTCGGCATCTGAATAACAAATCCCGCCTCATATGGATACAATTCAAACCATTTTAGATATCCGGCACTCGGCACCATATATCCGTAAAAGTAATCTTCAAACTCATTGATACTATAAAGATTTACTTTTGATACTCTCCGATACGCAAACAGTCTCTCTTTATCTTCCATACCATATTGGCGGAACAATGCAACTGCATCATCGGTATCGACCGTCCGTTTGTTGATTGGAATATCCCGCCGGATCATTTCCTGCATCCGTACTTTAACTTTCTCTAAGAACTCAGTATTTACCACGGCGCCTTCCACTGTGCAGTACAGCCCATCACTGACTGAGAAATGTATCCTCACTTTCGTCTCAGGAGCATGATCACACACATCATAGATTGCTTTTACCAGCAACAGATTCATACTGCGCTTATAAGTTGCATATCCAATCTGATCCCCTGTTGTGACAAATTGCATCTCGCAATCTGTCTTCAATGTTTTTCTCAATTCCTGAAGCTTCTTATTAACAAATACCAACACAATGTCATTTTCATAATCCTGCTGATGAGCTAACGCAATCTCTCGATACGTTGTACCTTTCTCGTACTGATATACCTTTTCACCAATCTGAACACTGACCATTTCCTGTGCCATATCCATCGCTCCTTTCTGCCTTATACGATCTGAAATGGATTACATACAGGTGCTTCCACTACATCGATCGCCTGACATTTCTCCCGGAGAAACGCTGCCACATCCGGTACAAATATTTTCTCAATCCCATAGTGACCACCATCTATGATCATAAGCCCCTGTGCAACCGCATCAATTCCGGTGTGATGGTCAATATCTCCTGTAATCAGTACATCTGCATGCGCCGCAAATGCTGCCGATACCATACTCTTGCCGGCTCCCGGAGAGATTGCCACACGACGGATCTCTGCAGACGGATCTCCGAATACTTTTACTGCTTCCAGTTCATATTTCGCTTTCACCAGTTCGCAACATTCCTGTAGACAGATCGGATCTTCCAAATCTGCTACACGGCCGATCCCCTGCGGGCTGCCGTCTAACGGACTCTGGCAGGTCACATCCAGTACTTCTGCATTTTTAAGTCCCAGTACTTCACCCGAAAGCTCTGCCATTCCCATCACATCATAATTGGTATGCATCGCATAATATGCTATATCATTCTGAATCAGGCGCAATACTCTTCTTCCGATAAAATCATCTTCTGTTATTTGTTTCATTCCGGAAAATATCATCGGATGATGCGTCACAAGCATATCTGCCTGTGCTTCGATCGCTTCCTTGATCACTTCATCCGTTGCATCCACTGCCACATAAATGCGATGTACTTCTTTTTTCCTTCTTCCCACAAGGAGTCCCACATTATCCCAGTCCATCGCACAGCTTCCGGGATAACGCGCCTCCAGTGTTTCTATAATTTCCTGACACAACATCTGTATCACCTCGTTTTGCTACTTTATTTCTCTACATTTCATAAGAAGCAATTGCATGTTCAATCCGTTCCAGTTCGTCTTGAAGCTCTTTCTGTCTGCTCTCTGCTCCTTTTCCAGTCTGATCTCCCAATCTATCAGCGATTCCCTTTTTTAAGCTATGTTCTCTCTGAAGAAACTGATATAATACTGGATTCTTTTTCTTCAGGAGTAAGCGCCCATAATACAACTCCTCCTGTGAATATGGCGCTTCTTCTCCATGCACCAGTTTCATCATCGGATAGTATTTGCCATCCTCTTCTACCATATCCTCTTCCACGCTCCGGTAACCATGCCGATTCAGATATTCTCTGACCTTGTGAATCTCTGATTGTGGCTGCAGGATAAATTCTTTCAGATCTGCTGTAATCTCCGGTGAATTCTCCAGAATCCTTATCACCAGACCGCCCCCCATTCCGGCTGCGATCATCGTGTCTGCTTCTCCCACATGCAATGCCTGCAGTCCATCTGATTTTCTGGTAAATATCACATTCTCCAGTCTCTTTGACCGGATATGCCCTCTGGCTCTCTCCAGCGGACCTTCATTTACATCCATTGCGATCACCTTTGCTGCTCGTCCGGACTGGATCAGCCAAATTGGTACGTAACCATGATCTGTTCCGATATCAGCAACAGAGGCGCCCTCTGTCACAAGACCGGCAACAGCTTTCAGTCTTTTTGATAGTTCCATAGGCGCCTCTTTCTTATTCAAGATAATCTCTCAGTTTTCTACTACGGCTCGGATGACGAAGCTTACGAAGTGCCTTCGCCTCAATCTGACGAATACGCTCTCTGGTAACGTCAAACTCCTTACCAACTTCTTCCAGAGTTCGTGCACGACCATCATTCATACCGAAACGAAGACGGAGTACCTTCTGTTCTCTCTCTGTCAGAGTATCCAACACTTCATCCAACTGCTCTTTCAGCAATGTCGCTGCTGCTGCCTCTGCCGGTACCGGAACATTGTCATCCTGAATAAAATCACCCAGGTGGCTGTCTTCCTCTTCACCGATCGGTGTCTCCAGAGACACCGGTTCCTGTGAAATCTTCAGAATCTCACGTACACGTTCTACCGGCATGTCCAACTCTTCTGCAATCTCTTCCGGGGTAGGTTCACGTCCTAATTCCTGAAGTAACTGTCTGGATACACGAATCAATTTGTTAATTGTCTCAACCATATGCACTGGAATACGAATCGTTCTTGCCTGATCCGCAATTGCTCTTGTAATGGCCTGACGAATCCACCATGTTGCATAAGTACTGAACTTGAATCCCTTCTGATAATCAAATTTTTCAACCGCCTTAATCAGTCCCAGGTTACCTTCCTGGATCAGATCCAGAAACAGCATACCTCGTCCCACATAACGCTTTGCAATGCTGACTACCAGACGAAGATTCGCCTCAGCCAGACGCTTCTTAGCTTCTTCATCGCCTTCTGCCATACGCTTTGCCAGCTCAACCTCTTCCTCCGCAGACAAAAGTGGTACTTTACCAATCTCTTTCAGATACATACGTACCGGATCTTCGATACTGATTCCATCCGGAACAGACAGGTCGATCTTTTCCATATCTACTTCGTCTTCATCTGACAATATAACTTCCATATCATCATCGTCATCTGTATCCGAATTGATTCGGAGCACATCAATCCCCTTCGCTTCCAGATATTCAAATACCTGCTCCATCTGTTCTGGGCTAAGCTCCATATCTGAGAAAAAGTCATTGATCTCCTGAATCTCAAGGACACTCTTTTTCTTTTTTCCAAGAGCTACCAGTTCTTTCAGCTTTTCCTCAAATTTTACAATGTTCTCTTCCATGTAATGTCCATCCTCTCACTGCTTGTTTATATTTTATCCTTAAATTATGGAAATATGCAGTCCCTTTGCATCCTGAAGTGCCCGCTTATCCTCCATCAGTTTCTGGAGTCCCGCAATGTCTGTCGGTTCCAGTCTCCTCGCCATCTCATCCAGACTGTTCTGCTTAACACGACGCACGGTCTCATTCAATGCTTTTTCCTGCTCTTCCCTAGTGGTTAATTCTCTAATCTTTGTATGGAACAGTTCTGCCACTTTGCGGTGTTCCTCTTCATCTGAAAAATGATTCATGATCTGTGCCGGATTCACTAAGCCTTCATCCATCTGCTGATACAGAAGTTCTGCTACCGTCCGATAAAGTGGCTCGGTAAAATCATCTGACCGGATCACTCTCCGGATCTGCTGTAAGACATTCGCATCATCGATCATCCATGTCAGAAGGATTCTCTGTGACTTCAAAATACCGTCGTCCGCCTCTTTTTCACGGTTTCTCGTGGTTCTCGGCTTCTCCACAGGCTTTGCAAGTCCTGTCTGTACTGCCGTCCGCACCACCAACTTCCTTAACTCGTCCACATTAACCCGGTATGCCTTTGCAACTGCTTCTATATAATTACTGCGTTCGATCTCTTCATCGAATACCGCCAGTCTCTTCGCCGCCTCGTGCATAAATCCGGTCTTTCCTTCCGGTGTATTCAGATCATAATCCCGCTCCAGCATCTCCAGTCCAAACATAAATGCATTGCGTGCTTTCTGAATCCGTTCCTCAAATGCTTCCGTCCCCAGATTCTTGATAAATTCATCCGGATCCTTGTATGGATCCATGCGGATTACTTTTGCCGTAATCCCCACATTCCGCAAAATCGGCATTGCTCTCAGAGCTGCCTTTGTTCCTGCTTCATCACTGTCATAAGTCAGATATACTTCATTCACATACCGCTTGATCAGTGATGCATGTCCCGGCGTAAGTGCCGTTCCCAGTGATGCGACTGCATTGGTAAAGCCCGCCTGATGCAGGGCAATCACATCCATATAACCCTCACATAGTATGAAATACGGTTTTCTGGAACTTCTTGCCCGGTGAAGTCCATAGAGATTCCGACTCTTATCAAAAATCGGTGTCTCCGGTGAATTCAGATATTTGGGCTTACCATCTCCCATCACACGTCCGCCAAATCCAATCACTCGATTGTTGGCATCCATGATCGGAAACATAACACGATTCCAGAACTTGTCATACGGTCCGTGACGCTCGTCCATGGAAATGAGTCCTGCCTGCATCAGTACCTCATCCGTATAGCCCTTGGTTTTCAGATACCGATACAGATCGTCACTGTATTTGTTAGAATAGCCCAGTCCAAATGCCACAATCGTCTCATCACTCAGTTCCCGCTTCTTCAGATATGTATATGCCGTTCTGCCCTGTTCTGTCTTAAGCTGCGCGTAAAAATACTTGGCTGCTAACTTATTGATCTCAAGTAATGTACTCTTCAGATCAGCCCGTTCTCTGGCCTCCTTAGAATACTCGATCTCCGGCAGGTCTACTCCTGCCCGGTCTGCCAGTACCTTTACTGCTTCCGGAAATGAATAATTCTCATATTCCATCAGAAATGTAAATACATTTCCTCCGGCTCCACACCCGAAACAGTAGTACATCTGCTTCTGTCTGCTAACCGAAAAAGACGGGGACTTCTCATTATGAAATGGACATAGTCCAAAATAAGAACTTCCCTTTTTCTGAAGCTTCACATAGCCGGACAGCACATCCACGATATCATTCTTCTGTCGTACTTCCTCTATTAATTCTTCGGGATAATACATAAATCTGCTGCATCCTCTTTTCTAGTCTTTGGGAATACTCAAAATACTCCCTATTTATATAAATTCGACAGAACTTTCTGATTTCCTTTAATTTTTCCAACATTTCGGAATAAAATATTCCTCAAATGTATGAACTGCGTAGGAATCTGTCATACCTGCGATATAATCACACGCTATCTGTTCTCTTGACGCGGCGCCATTTTCCAGCATATTCAAAAACTGCTCCGGCATGAGTTCCGGTTTTTCCATATAAATATGATAAAGATTCGTAATCATATGCATCACCTTCGCTTCTTCTCCCTTTGCCACCGGATTCAGATATACATGTTCAAACAGATACTGTCTCAGCCCACGCATGGCTTTCCACACCTCATCCGACATATGGATCTCCGGACGATCCATACTCTGCGTAATCACATCATGCACCATGCGATTCAGCCTGGCTTTGCTGGAATGTCCCAATATGTCGGTATATTCTGATGGCAGATCCTCCTCTTTTAAAATGCCGCCTCGTACAGCATCATCAATATCATGATTGATATAGGCAATCTTATCCGATAACTGCACCAGTTTCCCTTCCAATGTTGCCGGACGTCCGCTGGACTTGTGATTACGGATTCCATCCCTCACTTCCCAGGTGAGATTCAGCCCCTTCCCCTGTTTTTCCAACACTTCGACTACGCGTACACTCTGCTCATTGTGCTTGAACCCCAATTCACATACTTCATTCAAAGCCCGCTCTCCGGCATGTCCAAACGGTGTATGACCAAGATCGTGTCCAAGCGCAATCGCTTCTACCAGATCTTCATTCAGTCTGAGTGCCTTGGCAATCGTTCTTGCATTCTGTGACACCTCCAGCGTATGGGTAAGTCTCGTCCGATAATGATCTCCCATAGGCTGTAAAAACACCTGTGTCTTCTGCCTCAGCCTGCGAAATGCCTTGCTGTGAAGGATCCGGTCACGATCCCGTTGAAACACCGGACGGATATCACATTCTTCTTCCTCACGTTCCCGTCCTCTGGACTCTCTGCTGAAACTCGCATAGGGACTTAATATCTCTGTTTCACGCAATTCAAGCTGTTCACGAATCATCATATCGGTTACCTCCTCTCCGCACCTTGTGCTCCCGCAATCTACACTCGCTATTCGGATATCACACTGCTTCGCAGTGCTTTTATCCTCTTTCCTTTCTTACGATGCCTTGCAGATTGCTCCGCACTTCGTGCTCCCGCAATCTACACCCGCCATTCGGATATCGCACTGCTTCGCAGTGCTTTTATCCTCATATCGGGGCGGTTTCCAAGGTCATACAGACATGTGTGCAAGCACCCATCTGTATGACTTTGGAAACCTGGCATCTTATATATATCATATTACATATCTTTATGAAAAATGTCAAAAAAGAGTCAGAGACTTTAAAATCCCTGACTCTCCTATTATATATTTTTACTGTTCGTTTTCAAAATCAACGATTCTCTGAACCTTGTCCACAGATCTGCAGTTTGGATCCCATTCTACAGACAGATACTCCTTTACCAGTTCTTTTGCAAGCTGGATTCCAATAACCTGTGATCCCATAGTGATAATATTGGCATGGTTAGAAAGCTCCGCACGCTGTGCCTGATACACATCATGAATACATGCTGCGTAAGCACCTTTTACTTTGTTAGCTGCAATTGATACTCCGATTCCGGTTCCGCATACTACGATACCTCTGTCGTATTTACCACCGGCAACTGCCTGTGCAACTTCAATAGCTGTGTTCGCATAAATCGGATCATCACTTCCGAAATCTGCCACTTCATGTCCCAGTCCTTTTACATAGTCCATTAACTGAAGTTTAAATTCTGTTGCGTTAGGGTCACATCCAAATGCGATTTTCATAAGTTTCGTCCTCCTTATATGTCTTTACCTTACTCTGGCATTATAAATATGTTTTCATTTCTTTCAGTGATTCGTAAATGCAGGTCGGTTCTACATCCGATTCTGCCACCGTCTGCATATCTGCCTCTCCGGTCAGTACCAGGAAGCCTTTCGCTCCATTATTAACACCGGTTGCCACATCTGTGTAAAGTCTGTCACCAACAAATGCCATCTCAGATGGCTGATATCCGGTAATCTCGGCTACCATATCGACCGTTTCTTTCCAAGGCTTGCCAAGGAATCTCGGCTTCACTCCGGTAGAATCTGTGATCAGACTGCACATTGCGCCACAATCCGGCATAAATCCATACTCGGTCGGGCAGTTTGTATCCATATGTGTTGCAATAAATGGCACACCATTTCTTACATAGTGACAAATTCTGTCCAGTTTGTGGTAAGTCAGTGTCGTATCAAAACTCTGTACAGCCACGTCCGGGTCTTCTTCCACTAACTGGATTCCCTTTTCTTTCCAGTTCTCTTCCAGAACCGGTGTACCATTCAGATACACTCTTGCTCCCGGATAATTTACTTTCAGGAACTCTGCACACACATCACCTGCTGTGATGACCTTGTTTTCATCCACATCCAATCCCATCTTATGAAGCTTCTCGACATATACGGATGGCACCTTAGATGCATTATTGGTAAAAAACACAAAGTCCATATCATCGGACGCTTCTACCTGACGGATAAAATCCAGCGATCCCTCGATCAGCTGATCTCCCAGATAGACTGTTCCATCCATATCCAGTACAAATAATTTTACACCTTTTAAGGCTTCTTCTTTACTCAGCATACTACACCTCTTAACCATAGATCTCTTCTGTAATCTTGTCTGCAATCTGTTCCAGTCTTCCCTTATCCTTTGCAAACTGCAGTACGGAATATCTTGGTCTGACCGTATATCCCTTCATCAGACTTTCGTGGAATAACTCTCTGCTGATGCCGATCTCCTTCGGGCTGATCGGTGCTCCTCCTTTGGCAAGCAATGCCTCAATCTCTTCATGAGGCGGACACAGTTCTCCGGTTCCTTCCGGAAGAATGTCTGCCAATTCTTCATAAAATCTTGCGATTACAGGAGTTGCCACACCAACCTGAATACCATGATGGTTCGGGTTCAAACCTCTCGCAATATAATCCATTTCCCAGAAGTGTGACAGCATATGCTCTGCTCCGGATGCCGGACGAGAAATATTAACCAGTGCCATTGCCACTCCCGTCAGTGTCAGTGCTTCCAGAAGTGCTCCAAGTGATTCTGCATCTCTGCTCTTTAAGCCTTCTGCTTTGTCAAAGCACTTATCTAATGCTCTTTTCACCAATGTCACGCAGGTATCGCAACGGTAATCTCCATTTGCCTTTACAGACAGATCCCAGTCTGTGATTGCCGTAATCTTACCAACCACATCACCATAACCAGCCTGGATCAGATCCTGTGGTGCAGTCTGAAGAATGTCTGTATCTCCGATCAATCCATAAGTCAGATGTGCAACCGGGGAATACTTATATCCATGAGATACGATCGGTGCTCCGTCTGCCACATATCCATCCATAGATGGCGCTGTTGCCACAATAATATAAGGAAGTCCGGTACGGGATGTCACAAATTTGACCGAATCATTGATAACACCGGATCCTACTGCGATCATCAGCTTTGTATCCAGATCCTGCTCCTGCAGAATACGTCCAAGCGTCTTCTCATCCGGGATCAGAATATCGTCTCCGGTATCAAACATCAGCTCTTTGATGTTGAAACCATTGTCTTTCAGAAGCTGTACTGCCTTTCTTCCTGCCACTTCATATGTATGATTGTCATACACTACCAGAATCTTGCCATCCTTAAATGGTTCCGCCATCTTTGGAAGATCCTCGATTGCTCCCTTGCGGATAGACATATCGTGGACACTGAAATTATGATGGCGTCCACAGGAACAGTCAAACTCTGTCTGCGGCATCTCATTGATCGTCATGTTCAGAATCTCATTCATCTTATTCTTCCTCCTCATCAGATAACAGTGCTCTGGCGCACTCCGTATCTGTTATTAACACATTGATATATTTTCCATTGATCGCACCTTGAATTGCTGCAAGTTTCTCTCTGCCGCCGGCAATGCCAACCGAACAAGGTACCTTGCGCAGCCGTTGAATGTCCATACCAATCACAGCATTGTCTGATACATACGGCTCGGTACGTCCTTCCATATCGTAGAACTGCATACACAGCTCTCCGGCAGCCTTTCTCGAGATCAAAGACTCTATCTCATTTTCCTTATAATAACCTGTCGCCTTGATCGCAGAATGTTCATTCGGATAACCGATTCCCACCAGTGCCACATCAATCCGGTTCATCAGCTTCACTGCATCCTGCACGCTCTCTTCCTTCATCAGCTCATCCCGCACCAGTGTACTGGATACTCTCGCCGGTGCGTGCAATGGGATAAATGTTCCATCTCCCAACCTTGACATCTTCTCCGCCAGACTGTTGGCATGAAGTTCCATCCGAAGTCTTCCCATGCCGCCTACTAATGGCACGTAAGTTACCCGCTCTGCCGGAGCCTTCTGTAATGCCGATACCATGTGGTGAAGGGTAGATCCCATCGATACACCTACAATACTGTCATCCTTGATCACATACTGCAAATATCTGGCTGTCGAACTTCCAAGCGCACTCTCCAGTGCATCTTTGTCATCACTGCCATCTACCACCAGTACTTGTCTAAGGCCGTACTTTTCTTCCAGTTTTTTCTCCAGTTCCCAGTAAGCTATGGTATCCAGATCCGGAATTTCAATGCGGACAAGTCCCTGTTCTCTTGCCGAATCCAAAAGCCTTGCAATCGTCGGTCTGGAAAGTCCCAGTTCCTGCCCGATCTCCTGTCTGCTGGCATTCTGATTATAATACAGATCACATACCTTGATCATCAGACGTGGATCATCTACTTTTTTTCTCATGTCTCCATCTCCTACAATCACATTATAGTAGCAGAATCATCATGTGTCAACATTATATTTTTACATTTTGAATTTTATATCAATATTTTACCGTTTCAAATCCATATTTATCAATTTTATTTTTTAATTTGCAAAAGTGTTATGTAGGAGAACATTGTTTATACGGCAAAATCACTCATCCGGTACGTGGCACGCAAACTTGATTTCTGCATTGCGGCTTATGCACAAATCGTCGGAAGTGCCAAAAGGCACATTCCGAGATTGTATGCGGTCGTCAAGGTCCTCAGCAAGCTAGGCCTTTGACTCGTCGCAATACAAAAAAGGCAACCTGATTACTCAGATTGCCTTTATGCGGAAGATGGGACTTGAACCCACACGATCGCATTGATCACAAGATCCTTAG
>ERZ773103.88-NODE-88-length-86767-cov-10.225263_pt1 | contig 86767 bp, 81 predicted proteins | sample MGYA00511118_ERZ773103 | MGnify/ENA primary metagenome ERZ773103 (study PRJEB29015, sample SAMEA2737821) | human gut metagenome | biome: human gut; feature: human-associated habitat; material: faeces | place: China | collected 2012 ... | reverse complement strand
CTCCTGTCAGCAAACAAGCCAATACTTTCTTTTTCATTTTTGTTTCCTCGCTTTCATAAATTCATTTTCATAGAATCAATCCCGCATGAATAGGACTTCCGCATTCTGATCCGTTCTCTTCCCAAAACAGATCTTTTTGTTTTACAATGTTGTTTTTCTGTAAAGCAAAAACCGCCTCAGGAAATTCCTGAGACGGTAATAAATTCTTATTATCGCGGTACCACTCAATTTGACATAACAGTCCACTCTCTTTCATGTACCTACATACATGCCGGTTGGATAACGGGTCCGGTTCCCGGCAGCTCCTACAGAGATTTCTTTCAGGCTACCCTCAAAAGTCCATTCAGCAAAATCTTCCATACTGCAATCCCACCATCTGCAGCTCTCTGAAATTTCAGATCAAGCTTACTACTCTTTCTCAACGGTTTATTCTATATGCATTGAATCATAATACTTTTCTTTTCAGATGTCAAGACCTATTTCAATAAAATTGTCAAACAATTTAATACTGCAATATCCTGACCGAAAATTCACATCGTTCTGCCAGACATTACTTTCGACTATCTTATGAGAAGTATACCAGTTCTTCTTCCGGTGCATCTACTTTCTTAACATCGATGGCATAAAGAACCGGTCCTTTACCACGGTATTCCTTGGCAAATTCATAATGCAGCTCCGCGGTTATATCTACCCAGGATTTATGCGGAATTGTTGCCGCCTGATCGTATTTACACTTAAATCCGATAAACTGGATATCTTCTGCGCAACAGGTCATGGCAAAACGTCCCGGTACAAAAACCGGTTTTTTGCCCATTTTCTCCGGACGGTATACAAGACCAAGGAAACGGATCTTCTTGCCCTCATATTTTTTCGGATTGTCCTGTACATCCAGATAGAAAATGCCATAATCCTCATCTGTGATGTGAATGATATCCTGATTCAGGTCATACGGAAGCTCTTCCATATCATTTTCGTCAATGGTGCCGTCTTCCCGCTCATATACGATCTGCGCTTTCCGGTTGACTGCCTTAATCGTACGACGGAACTTTCCTTTTGGCGTATCATCATTGCAGCGGTTAAAGATAACCACATCTGTATTAAACACCTGTTCCATCATCATTGGACGCATGTTATTCAAATACATTTCGTAAGTAGATGCATCCACCGTGGTCAGCTGCTGTACGATCTGCCAGCCTTTCGGCAGATCCATCTCCATGATCAGGGCAGCTTCCCATGTACCGTTATACTCAATAAAGACCTGATCCGGCTTAAATTCTGCATTGCATGCATTCAGAAATTCTGCAGTGAATTTTTCTTCTGATTCAACGCCTACTACTATCGTATTGATCTTTGCAAGCTTTTCTTCATCATATTCTTCATCGCCATCTTCACAGGCAATAATCAGATTTTTGTTTCCTGTACCAAAATCATTTTCCAGCAGCGTCTCAGTGATCATGCTGGTCTTGCCACTGTCCATGAATCCGGTAAATAAATATACTGGAATATCCATATCTGTACTCTCCATTCCGCTGCCTTTTTTCCTGTTCCGACAGCATTCTTTCAAATAGCAATTCTATAAATTTCTCTATGAATTTTATTGCACCGCCCAGATGAAGCGGTGCAATATACCATATTTTTCATTTTTGTCTCTAAACAAACTGTCATCCCAACAGAACTCATCTGCATCTAGTCTTAATCTGTGCAATTATGCGATATGGAACAGCTGCTCCAGACCTTTTTCGTCGATATCGGTTCCGATAACACAGAGACGTCCGGTATAATCCGGTTCTCCCCCACGGACTTCATACTCGCCCGGAACCATATCAAAGTAGATCCATGTACCGTCTTCTGCCGGAACCATGCCTTTTGCACGGAGGATCACACCATAATCTTCGGTATCACAAAGTGTCTTCAGGATGCTCTCCACATCTTCTCTGGTGTATTTATGCGGAGTCTCTCTGCCCCAGCTTGTAAATACTTCATCTGCATCATGGTGGTGGTCATGTCCACAGCCACACTCGTCATCGTGATGATGGTGGTCATGTCCACAGCCGCACTCTTCGTCATGATCGTGGTCGTGATGATGCTCATGACCGCAGCCGCACTCTTCGTCATGATCATGGTCATGATGATGCTCATGGCCGCAGCCACACTCTTCGTCATGATCGTGGTCGTGATCATGCTCATGGCCGCAGCCGCAGTCTTCGTCATGATCATGGTCATGATGATGCTCATGCATATGTTTTTTCGCCTCTTCCATCAGCTCAGCTGTCAGGGTATCCTGATCTTCCATTGCGCTTAAGATCTGCTGTCCGCTGATCTCATCCCACGGAGTGGTAATGATAACTGCTTTCGGGTTTACCGCCTGCAGGTCTTTGACACATTTCTCCAGTTTTTCCGGAGTCATGTTCTGTGTACGGCTCAGAACGATGGTCGCAGCATTTTCCACCTGATTGGTAAAGAACTCGCCAAATGCACGCATCTGTTTTGTTGCTTTTACAGCATTTGCAACGGTAACCAGCGCATTTACTTTTGCGTCATGGGTATCTTCGATCTTCTTTACAGAAGTAAGAACGTCAGAAAGTTTGCCTACGCCAGACGGCTCGATAAGGATGCGGTCCGGATGATAAGTATCAATAACTTCTGCAAGGCTTCTTGTAAAATCACCTACCAGCGAACAACAGATACAGCCGGAATTCAGCTCTTTAATCTCGATTCCGGAATCTTTTAAAAATCCTCCGTCGATACCGACTTCGCCATACTCATTTTCTACCAGTACGACTTTCTCATTCGCAAACACTTCTTCCAGCATTTTTTTAATAAAAGTTGTTTTACCGGCTCCAAGGAAACCGGATATAATATCTATTTTTGTCATAATAAAATACGCCTCCTGTATCTATAATTACAATTCATTCATCGTTTCTAATCATAGCCCGAGGACCAAAAAAAGTCAATGGGTCACGATTCCCTTTTCCATCAGGAACACCGGGCGGTAAGATTCTTTCGCTTTGCGCAGTCCATCTGATCCGGCATCATCTTCCCGGTTGACATAAAGATACTCTGGCGCTTCATGAAGCAGAAACTGCTGGTTGATCATCGGATATGCCCCCGGCACATCAGCAAACGCTTTTTCAATGTGTACCACAAACATGTCCGGATTCAGCTTTTCTCCCAAAGTAAAAGCCACCACTCTGCCCTCTGCCCGAAGCACTCCACCGGTCAGATGCAGTTCTTTGTACAGGCGGAGCGCATTTAAAGTCACACACATTTCCGCCCGCTTCTCCTCATCTTCTTCACAGCCGTTTTGAGTTCGCCATTTCAGCGCCATCTGGAAACAGTCTTCCACGTTTTCATCCGTCAATTTTTCATACGACCAGTCCGGATAGGTGTTTTTAAACTTATTCACATGATTTTTCTTTCCATGATATTTTTTCCCTGAAAGACTGATCAGTTTTTCTGTTTCATAGACATAATCTGCCACATCACGGACATATGTGATCTTATATTTGCCCGGATACCAGCATTCCAGTTTTTCAAAATCCGATGGAGTGACCAGATGCAGCCGGAAAGGATGTCCTTCCTCCTGCGCCTGCCGTTCCAGCAGTTCAATTGTTTCCTTCTGGTCTTCCTCTGCCCCATAAGGGAAAGAAAAGCTCCAGGGACTTTCCATATCCCGAAATACGAGACAGTTTCCTTTCATCTCAAACTCTGTGGGATACTGTCTGCTCCAAAGATAGATATTTGCAAATGTCATATCACAGCAACGGTCCTTTTTCATAGAAAGATACCGTTCCAGCAATGCCCGGTCTTCCAGGCTTACTTTTTTATAATCCATTTTTAGATTCCTCTTATTGTTCTTATCATCATTGTTAGTGTCTGCTTATTTTGCTGATCCTAACAATGATATTTTCTGTATTCTTTATTCATGATGGCAACGTTCTTCTATCATATCATTCAGATAAGGATCGCTGTACCATATTTATCTTTTCTTCGCCAACAAAAACAGCATTACCCCCCAAACTGCATCGTATACAGATCATGATAGATACCACCCTTTTCAAGCAACTCTTCATGAGTACCTGATTCTTCAATGCCTTCCTCTGTCAGCACAAGAATCTTTTCTGCATTACGGATTGTTGACAGTCTGTGTGCGATAACAAATGTAGTACGGTTTTTCGCCAGTTTCTCCAGTGATTCCTGCACCACCCGTTCACTCTCATTATCCAGTGCAGATGTAGCCTCGTCAAAGATCAGCACCGGCGGATTTTTCAGAAATACTCTTGCGATAGAAAGACGCTGCTTTTGTCCACCGGACAGTTTCACGCCCCTCTGACCGATATCCGTATCATATCCATCAGGAAAACTCATGATAAAATCATGGGCATTGGCATTTTTTGCCGCCTGAATAACTTCTTCCCGGGATGCATCCGGCTTTCCATAACGGATATTTTCCAGGATCGTTCCCGCAAACAGATACACATCCTGCTGCACAATGCCGATATGATTCCGGAGGCTTTTCAAAGTCAGATGGGAAATATCTTTGCCATCAATACAGATCCTGCCCTCTGTCGGCTCGTAAAATCTCGGGATCAGGCTGCACAGTGTCGTCTTTCCAGCTCCAGAAGGGCCTACAAGCGCCACATATTCTCCGGCAGGCACTTCCATGGAAACATGTTCCAGAACCATCTGGTCTGCATCCGCATAATGGAACGATACATCATCAAACGTGATCGTTCCTTTCACATCCGTAAGCTCCTGCGCGTCTTTTGCATCCTGAATATCCGGCTCGATCTCCAGTATCTCCACAAAACGTTCAAATCCGGAATATCCATTCTGGAACTGCTCTGTGAAATCGATCAGCGTCTTGATCGGATCTGTAAACACATTAATATACAGTAAAAATGCTACAAGATCTGTGATCTGACAAGTCTGCCGCGTGATCATAATGCCGCCTGCAATGATAACCACCGCTGTGATCGCCACGGTAAACGCAGTCAGTCCTGCATTATAACCGCCCATATATCGGTAGCTGTTCTTTTTCGCATCCAGAAATCCACAGTTCCCCACTTTGAACTTTTCACATTCAATGTCTTCGTTAGCAAAGGATTTTACCACACGGATTCCAGAAAGGTTATCCTCGATCTGTTCATTAATCCCGGCAATCTTAACACGGTTCTGACGGAATGCTTTTTTCATTTTCTTATTGAAAAAGTACGCATAGATCAGCATAAACGGCACCAGTATAAACGCTGCCAGCGTCAATCTCGGACTGATCCCGATCATGATCACAAATGCTCCCACCAGTTTGATCAGTGAGATCACGATATTTTCCGGTCCATGATGCAGCAACTCTGAAATATCAAATAGATCCGATGTGATCCTGGACATCAGCTGCCCCACTTTCTGGTCATCATAAAAGTTAAAGGATAACTTCTGATAATGAGAAAATATCTCTGCACGCATGTCATACTCAATCTTTGCACCCATGACATGTCCATAATTGGCAATAAAATAATTCCCATAAAACTGCACAACGATCAGCACCAGCATCACGATTCCAAGACGCATGATCATATGCAATGCCTCCTGTGCGCCAAAGTAAACGACCTGTGACGTAATATAACGCACGATCAGCGGAATCGCCAGGGATACGGCAGCTGCCACCAGTGCAAAAAACATATCTGCCCAGAAGATCCCACGGTAGGGCTTATAATAGGAGAACATTCTCCGGAGATTCTTTTTCAAAATTTACTTCCCTCTTTCTACTACAGTACTTTTTAATCCATCTTTCCATCATATTTTGCTTTTATTTTTATATTTATAGAGTTCTTTATAGTTACGAATTTCCGTTGCTTTTGGATGTTTTATAATCATTATCCAAAGAATATAACGACATTTCATGAGTATAGCCAACGGCATTCCTCAGAAAGATAGATTTTTTTATCATACTACAGAAATCCGAGATTTGCAACGTTACCGTTCTTGTGCTACTATTATGCTATATCCCTAAATAATAAATAACATCTCAAAAGTAGATTGTTTTTAAAGGAGGAACAGATCTATGGATCCGAAAAAAGCTTATTATGAAGTCGTTTCCAAAACGATCATTAAAAATCTTGAAAAACGAAGAATGGAAGGTTATTACTGTGAGACTTCCGCAGATGCTTTAAAGCTGGCGCTTTCTTTCGTAAAACCCGGCATGAAAGTATCCAATGGCGGTTCTATGACACTGAATGAGTGCGGATTGATGGATGCGTTGCGTAAAAAATCTGACATCACATTTCTTGACCGTGCAACCGGAAAAACACCAGATGAAGTACAGGATATCCTGCATCAGGCATTGCTCTCTGACTGCTATTTCATGAGCACCAATGCCATTACGTTAGACGGCGAGTTGGTAAATATTGATGGCAGCGGTAACCGTGTGGCAGCCCTAATCTACGGTCCAAAGGAAGTCATCATCATCGCCGGCATCAATAAGATCGTATCCGATGTAACCAGCGGATATCAGCGGGTCAAAGACATCGCATCACCGCCAAACTGCCTGCGTCTGAACAAAAATACGCCATGTTCCCTGACCGGAAAATGCGGCAACTGCCTGGGCGATGACTGCATCTGCAGCCAGACCGTCATTACCAGACGAAGCGGCATCAAAGGCCGGATCAAAGTGATCCTTGTAGGGGAAGAACTGGGATATTAAAATTTTCGCGGAAGGCAATCACAAAACAGGAGCAAGAAATTCAGCAGTGAGAATCTTTATTAATTCTACTGTCCGAACTTTTTGCTCCTGTCATTTTGCTATTTCATATTCTGTTAGTTACTGTTTCTTTCCAGCTACAGCCAATAATTGTACAAAACTAACACGTCTGTCTCATATTACAATCATATGACCCCGACAGCGCCTCTCTTATCATTTTATAAATTTTTACACATCTACCCAGAAATGAAATGCCCCTCTCATTCCCGGTAATTTATCCAACATATTTACATATATGCCTTCCCGGGTGCTGATCTGCATGATAACATCAAACAGCTTTTTCAAATCTTCCTGACTGCAGCAAAAGCAGATCATTTCATCCTCTCCATCATCCTGGTTACATGGGAAAAGATAGGGCGGTTTTAGTTCTTTACCCGCAAACAGAATATAAGAAATCTCAGATTCCACCGCAGTATGACGTTTCAACCGTTTTTTATATGTTATCGTTTTACCAGTGGCCATATTCTGTTTCATTTCCTGTTTTGCCAGATCTACGATCTGCTCTGCAACCGGAGAAAATTCCGCATAACTCATTCCCTTTAATTCATCTGAAAAACTCATTTCAATCTCCCTTCTGCTACTGCTTCTTCTTTTTTGATGCAATACCAAAGATCAAAACCAGCAATGCTACCGCAAAAATCATCCAGCCTACTAACGTCTTTGTTCCCATCTTTGCAAAGGTGTCATAATAGCCTTTCAGGTATACGATGACGATGATCGCCGGAAGTATGTAAGTCATGTAAAAACGCAATGCGCCGGAAAGTTTCATGCCTTTTCCGGTGTTGGCTTCTTTCAGGAAGTTATCCCATCCCCAGCCGTTTTTCTTCACACAGAACAGAACGAAGATCATACTGCCCAGTGGAAGCAAGTTGTAGGATACAAGGAAGTCCTCCAGATCCATGACGCTGGAACCTGCGCCGATCGGCTGGAATCCAGAAAGCAGATTGAAGCCAAGTACGGCAGGCATAGACAGCAGAATTACAAGGATAATATTAAATCCTACCGCTTTTTTTCTACTCCAGCCACCCATATCCATGTAAAAGGACACGATATTTTCAAATACTGCAATTACAGTTGACAGTGCCGCAAATGACATAAAGATAAAGAAGCAGGTTCCCCAGATCCTTCCGCCACTCATATGGTTAAATACGTTTGGCAGTGTGATAAACAGCAGGGATGGACCTGCATCCGGCTGTACATTGTAAGCAAAGCATGCAGGGATAATGATAAAACCTGCCATCAGAGCTACAAAAGTATCCAGGATCACGATATTTTTTGCTTCTCCTCCAATGGTCTGCTCTTTCTGCAGATAACTTCCAAAGATTTCCATGGCGCCGATACCAACGCTCAGCGTGAAGAACGCATGGGTCATAGCATCAAAAACCACTGGGCCAAGTCCCCGTTCCCGGATCGCATTCAGATTTGGCACCAAATAGAATTTTACACCGGTACCAGCGTTTGGAAGTACCAGCGAATGCACGGCAAGTACAACGATCAGAATGATCAGCAGACTCATCATTACCTTCATGATCTTCTCAATACCATTCTGCAAGCCCAATGCGCAGATGCCAAACGCAATAATGATCGCAACGATTGCCCAGCCTGCCATCGTTCCCGGAGAACCAAGCATATCACCGAACGCACCGCTGACCTGCTCAGAACTCATATTGGCAAGTTTTCCAGCGGCTGAACGATAGACATAGAAAAACATCCATCCGGTTACCATGGTATAAAACATCATCAGCAGATAATTTCCAAAAATGGAAAACCATTTAAAGTGATGCCACGCTGTCCCCCTGGGTTCCAGCTCCTCGTAAGCGCGGGAAGCGCCCTTTCGGCTTCCTCGACCAATTGCAAACTCGCAGACCATGATTGGGAATCCAAGGATGATGAGAAACAGCAGATAGATCAGAATAAAAGCCGCTCCTCCGTTCTCTCCACAGATATACGGAAATTTCCATACATTTCCAAGCCCCACTGCACAACCTGCGGACACAAGGATGAATCCAAGACGGGATCCAAAACTCTCTCTTTCTTTCATATCCTTCTCTTTAAACTTTCTAATTTATTTTTTTTACATCCGGTCAGGTGCAGCAAATCCCAGTACATCGATACAGGTCTCAAGAACGTCTCTGGTAAGTTCCAGCAGACGAATGTAACCAGCCTGTACTGCTTCATCTTCTTCTGCCATGATCTTTATCTCATGATAGAAATGGTTCAGTGCATTTGCCAGACCATAAATGTATGCACAGATTTTATGCGGGGCAAGCTCTTCTGCCGCATTTATCATAATCTCATTGAAACGAGCCAGCTCCAGCATCAGACCTTTTTCACTTGCAGAATGTGCAGCCTTAATCTTGTAATCTGCTGCGCATTTGCCACTCTGGGCATATTTTTTCAAAATGGATTTGATACGAACGATAGTGTACAGGATATATGGGCCTGTGTTTCCTTCAAAGGAAATAAACCGGTCAATATCAAAAATATAATCTTTGGAAGCCTGATTGGACAGATCGCCGTATTTGATAGCAGATAATGCTACCATTTTTGCAGTCTCTTTTGCTTCTTTCTCATCCATGGTATTGTTCTCGGAAATCTTCTGGAACATTTCGTTCTGGATGTCTCCTACCAGCTTCTCCAGACGCATAACGCCGCCCTCACGGGTCTTAAACGGTTTGCCGTCTTTTCCGTTCATCGTACCAAAACCGATGAATTTCAGCTCAGTATCATCAGAAACAAGTCCGGTTTTCTTCGCACAGCGGAATACCTGTACAAAATGCAACTCCTGACGTTTGTCAGCCAGATATACCATTTTGTCCGGATGATAATCCTGCATACGCCATACGATGGTTGCCAGATCGGTTGTTGTATACAGAGATGCGCCATCGGATTTCAGGATCATGCAAGGCGGAATCTCTTTTGCGTCGGTCTCCTCGCTGACATCTACTACAAGCGCGCCTTCGCTCATATATGCAAATCCGTCTTCTTTCATCTTATCCGCCATCGGAGCAATATATGGATCTGCATCGGATTCACCCTTCCACAGATCAAAGGAAACGTTCAGACTGTCATAGTTTTTCTTCAGATCCTTGATGGATACTGCCAAAATGTGTTTCCACAGGGCAATATATCCTCTTCTGCCTTTCTGAAGTTCAAAGGTCGCCTGCATTGCCGCTTCTTTATAAGCCGGATCTTCTTTTGATTTTCCACTGGCTGTCGGATAGATCTCCTCCAGCTCAGAAATAGTAAACGGCGCTTCCTTCGGATACTCGCCTTCATAAGATGCGTCAAAATAAACCAGCTCCGGTTTCCGTTCTTTCAGCTCTGTGATGATCAGACCCATCTGAAGACCCCAGTCGCCCAGATGTACATCACCGATCACCTCATGTCCGATGTAACGGCTCATGCGTTTGACGCTCTCGCCGATAACAGCAGAACGCAGATGTCCTACATGCAGCGGTTTTGCCACATTTGCTCCGCCGTAATCCACAATGATTGTCTTCGGCTCTGCCACTTTTTCACATCCGTAACGTTCATCCTCCTGCATCTCCTGCAGATACTCAGCCAGATATGTTTCATCCAGCTTTAAATTCAGGAATCCCGGTTTTACAGAATCAACCATGGAAAACATGGCATTGTCCTGCAGCTGTTCTGCAACAGCATCTGCGATCATAAATGGCGCCTTATGATACTGCTTTGCTGCAGCCATAGCTCCGTTACACTGAAATTCGCACAGATCCGGACGGTTTGAGATCGTTACTTTACCATATTTTTCTTCATAACCTGCCTGCACAAAGGCTTTTGTTACTTCCTCTGTGATCAAATCAAGGATTTTCTTCATTTGCTATCCCTCTCTCATTATTTGTATCAATACACTCTTTTAACTGATTATTTCGTCTGTCCACAAACAGACAGTTTGCTATTAGTATAATGCTTTTTCACTGGTCATGCAAGCTTGGATTTTCTAAAAAATATCTAACTGCCAATGCATACTTTTTCAAAATTCCGTGCATTCTCTTAGTACATGAAACTTAACCGGAGGTATCTGTCTATGGCTGCTTATAAAGTAGAAATCTGCGGGGTAAATACATCTACCCTCCCTATACTGAAAGAGGAAGAAAAAGCATCGCTTTTTGAAAAGATCCGTCAGGGAGATCTCGCCGCCCGCGAAACTTACATTAAGGGAAACCTCCGGCTTGTACTGAGTATCATCCGGCGTTTTGCCGCAAGCAATGAAAATGTAGATGATCTGTTTCAGATCGGATGCATCGGCCTGATCAAATCCATTGATAACTTTGATCCCGATATGAATGTTAAATTTTCAACATATGCTGTTCCCATGATCATAGGTGAGATCCGCCGCTATCTCCGGGATAACAACAGTGTGCGCGTCAGCCGCTCCATGCGGGACACCGCCTACAAAGCATTGCACACTCAGGAACTGATGACAAAGAAAAACAATCAGGACCCGACACTGTCAGAAGTGGCTGCCGAGATCGGCATTCCGGAAGAAGAGATCGTATTTGCCCTGGACGCTATCCAGAGTCCTGTAAGCCTCTACGATCCCATCTATACCGATGGAGGCGACACATTGTATGTCATGGATCAGATCAGTGACAAAAAAAATAAAGAGGATCGCTGGGTAGAGACCCTCTCCCTCTCCGATGCCATGAAACGCTTAAACGACAGGGAATACCGCATCATCAAACTCCGTTTTTTTGAAGGGAAAACCCAGATGGAAGTGGCAAAAGAAATACACATTTCCCAGGCCCAGGTAAGCAGGCTTGAAAAATGTGCATTAAATAATATGAAGCAGTTTCTGACGCTTCGCTGATTATTAAGTTTTAATTTTAATCTCTATTTCGCCGCCTTCGGCTGTCGGCATAAATAGCTATGAAAAAGTATTTTCCCACACTACAACAATCCTACTACCATTATGTTTTAGTCATACACAACTACCGGTGTACCAATAGATACGTTTTCATAGATTTTTTTTGCATTTGCCTTCGGTGTGTTGACACAGCCGTGAGATCCGTTAGTCTTATAAATATTTCCACCAAAGGAGCTTCTCCAGTCTGCATTGTGAATGCCGACATTTCCATTAAATGGCATCCAGTAATCTACATGGGAATTGTATCCTTCTCCCACCAGATTATAATTGGTCATCTTCGCATCAATCGCCCATACACCGTTGGATGGAGTTGCACGGCCTTTGATGTTGATATTTCCGGTTACAACCGGCGTATCTACGATGCACTGTCCATCCACATAGCACCACATTCTCTGGTTGGAAATAGATACTTCGATATAAGTGCTTCCAATATCGTTGGTATCCCGACATTTGCCCTCATAACGGTATTCCGGCTGTATCGTTCCGGATTCTCCGGCTTTGATCTTCTCGATCAGGGCATCCGCAGATTTCTCTTTATTGATCAGCCAACCATAATCACCACCCTTTAACTTGACAGTTGTTCCAAGACTGGTCTGGAAAGTCCGGCTGAGTCCAAAAGTATCATACTTATAACCAAGTTCTTTCATATAAGCGACTACTTTGTCCCGGTCAAGATCAAAGGAAAAGTCATCCCCGAATGTGATCCACTGGGAAATCTGATCTGCATCTACGGTTTCCTGGCGGTCTGAAAAATCATACACGATTTTTACATTGATCAGATCATTTAACTTCTGCTGTTCTTCTTTCAATTCCTCTGACTCGGAATGCACATTGTGCTTGACATAACAGTCCGAAGACTCCAGATCCACTTCTGTCTTTCCTTCCGTAACAGCCTCTGTCATTACCTGATAGACACTGTCTTTATCCAACAGCGTACCTTCTTTTTGCTCCACGATCTGAAAAGAACCATCTTTATACTCCAGATGCGCATCCTCCGGTGCTTTCATAACGTCATCCTGCATAAAAGAAAATCCGTCTGCCTGCACTTTCAGTTTTTCTTCATCAAAGGTTACATCCACATTCACATCTTCTGCTTTAGAAAACAGACCACTTACCCAGAGAAATGCATTCTGTTTCTTTTTCAGATTATCTACCGTCGCATCTGTATCTGCCTGCATATCGATTTCCTGCGCAGATACGATTTCTTCTCCCGTCTTGGAAACAACGGTCAGCTTATAATTTTCAGTTTCCTTCGCCAGTTTTTCCTTTAATCCGGAAACGCTCTGGTTTGTCACTTTCACACCATATATCGTATTTTTAAGATAAAAATGTCTGGAATAAAAAGCTGCTCCGATCACATAGACAGCCGCTGCTGCAATAATGACCAATAACAGGATTGCTCTTCCTTTTTCTATCTTTTTTTGACGGGCACGGAATCCCGTTCCCTGATTATCTTCTTTTGTCACGCTCAATTTCCTCATCCTTATATCACTTGAATTTTATGTACAGGTATTAATCTAATACGCTTTTAAAAATTCTTCAAGACTTTCATTAAAAAGTTAATGATATTGTAAAAATTTGTAATATTCCGCCATTTTCTGTCAGGTGTGTATACCTACGCTATTGCTCCTGTAGATTCTGATACCGTTATCAGCCTTTTCATATAAAACATATACTCCTATAAAATCCAATTTTCCATTATTCATACCGGTCAATTTCTTTTCTCAGCCGCTTCATGATCTTTTTCTCCAAGCGGGAAATATAAGACTGAGATATTCCCATAAGATCCGCAACTTCCTTTTGTGTCATTTCCTGTTCTTCCTTGTCTTTCAATCCATAACGCAGTTCTATGATCCTGCGTTCCCGCGGTGATAATTTTGCCACTGCTTTTTTTAGCAACTTTTTCTCTACTTCCAGTTCCATATCCCGATAAATGAGATCGTCGTCTGTCCCCAGGATATCTGACAGTAACAGTTCATTTCCATCCCAGTCCACATTCAGCGGCTCGTCTATGGAAACTTCCATTTTCATCTTGCTTGTGCGACGCAGATACATGAGGATCTCGTTTTCAATACATCTGGATGCATAAGTGGCAAGCTTAATATTTTTTGTTGGATTATAGGTATTTACGGATTTGATCAGACCGATCGTTCCAATGGAGATCAGATCCTCCACTCCAACTCCCGTATTGTCAAACTTTTTGGCAATATATACGACCAGACGAAGATTATGTTCGATCAGTTTCTGTTTTGCAGTCTGCCCTTCTTCTGTCTGTAACTGCTCAATACAGGCGCTTTCCTTTTCCGCATCCAGTGGCGGCGGCAGTATTTCTGCTCCTCCTATATAATGCAGTTCTTTCGTATTGTGAAACAAAAGATTTTGAATGGTTGGCATGATCCGGAACTGAAACCGTTCCGGCACTGAAATTCTTATATACATGACACTTTGTTCCCCATATCTTAGTGTAGTAGTTTTTCCTGACCCTCTCCAAGGTCCTGTCATCAAATGACTGCATCTTCTTATTCACTATGCATATGCACATTTCAAAGAAATTCCCGGTTTAATAAAATCTGTATCTGATCATTACAGAACACCTTATCCTCCGCCAGCCCAATGACTGGTCTGGTATATTCCCGTTTCTCTCCACTCTGATACACACACATCTTATCCGCTGTAAATACGCGCAACAGCTGTCCGCTCTGTCCCACAGTGTGATAGGGAATATAACGTATTTTCTCAACAGGAATCGCAGCGGCACGTTCCAGTACAATGGAAGGTACAACACTCACGGGACTGCCCGTATAAGGATCCCTCAGACAGTTTCCCGTGTCCAGAAATCCCTGCAATTCTGTCCTGCATCCTTCATATTCCAGCTCTACCCGGAAAGAAAGATCCTGTTCTTTTTTCTTTCTCCATCCATATATGCATAGACACGCAGACAACATCCCCATACCGACATACCAGATCCAGCTGTCCTGCAGATGCGGAAATAATCCAAACCAGAAATTCAGCAATCCCCCGCAGACCAACAGGAGCACAGAAATAACCAGATACCCTCTTACCCACAGACTCCACTTCTTTCCCCGAAGCAAACAGATGGTACTCACAGAATTTACAACCAAAAGCATCAGTATGCGATACAGCAGATAACGATGCATCATCCAAAACAATCCCGTTTCTACAAAAGCAGATACCGCTGCGATCAGCATACAGATGCCCGGCTGAAATCGTTTTTTCAGGATCAGCAAGGCAGTCAGATATGCCATCAGATCCAGCAGGAACACCCGCAGAAAAAAGATGTCCGGATACCATATATAATTTTTCACTTTTTATTTCTCCATACCTTTTTATTTCTGCATGTACCAGTATTCTTTTTCTCTAAGCACGGTAAAATAATCCTTCCTATCCTTTCGATAACCTGCTCTCACTTGTCTGATTCCAGATTATTATAAAAAAAGAACCGCGATTTTTTTGTCAAAATCACGGTTCTTAATCGTTTTTATTTTATTTCCAATCTACGGTCAATATTTTCAAAGAATCTAATAATCTGTTTAAGCCATCAGAAACTTAATTTTCTGTCAACAGAGTGTATTCACTACTTCATTGATTTTATCAGCACTTAGAAATATTTTCCCATGCTACATTATACTAACGTTTTGTATTCTTCAGGAAATCCGGAATCTTAATATCCTTCTGTTGTACGGTACTTACCGGCGGCTTCGGCATATGTATTCCATTTGTCATAGGATTTGGAGCTGCCTGGCTTACCTGTGGCTGAGTACCTGCCGTACGGTTCAGGCCAAGACCACCCTGCTGTGCTGTTCCTGTATAATTTAATCCGGAAAGAATCTTTGGTGTCTGAGCAGCTGTTGCCGGATTTTCCAGACCTGTTGCGATTACAGTAATCTTTGCAGAATCCTGACAGGATTCATCAAATTTTGCACCAAAGATAATATTTGCATCATCTCCAGCGAGATCCTGTACATAACTTGCTGCATCATTTGCATCCATAAGAGAGATATCTCCGGAAATATTAATAATAACATGAGATGCACCTGTAATGCTTGTCTCAAGCAACGGACTTGCAACAGCAATCTTAACTGCCTCGATTGCTTTATCATCGCCAGTGGCTTCACCAATACCGATATGAGCCATTCCTTTATCTTTCATAACAGTCTGTACATCTGCGAAATCAAGGTTGATCAGAGCCGGTACATTGATCAGGTCTGTAATACCCTGTACTGCCTGCTGAAGAACTTCGTCTGCTTTCTTGAGAGCATCCGGCATCGTTGTACGTCTGTCTACAATTTCAAGAAGTTTGTCGTTCGGGATTACAATCAGTGTATCTACGCTGTCACGCAGCTTTTCAATTCCTGAAAGTGCATTTACCATTCTTGTTTTAGCTTCAAAACGAAACGGTTTTGTAACAACACCAACAGTAAGAATTCCTTTTTCCTTTGCCAGTTTGGCAACGATCGGAGCAGCTCCTGTTCCGGTTCCGCCACCCATTCCGCAGGTAACAAATACCATATCAGCACCTTCAATTGCCGCTGCTAATTCCTCCGCGCTCTCTTCTGCTGCTTTTTCGCCGATCTCCGGCTGTGCTCCGGCTCCCAGTCCTTTGGTAAGTTTTTCGCCGATCTGAATCAGAGTAGGAGCTTTGCAAAGAGTCAATGCCTGTTTATCTGTATTGACACCGATAAACTCAACTCCTCCAATCTGTTCATCTATCATTCTATTCACAGCGTTATTTCCAGCGCCACCTACACCAATGACAATAATCTTTGCGCTGGATTCAGCTTCTGTTGACATAATCTCGAGCACGACAGTTCCTCCTTTTATCCCTCATATAGAAACTTCTATTTTAAATTTCTATGTTTTTCTTTTTTTACAATATATCTATAATAATATAATTTTTTCAAAAAATAATCAACCTATATTTTATTAAAATACCATGATTATTGTTCCTGCGCAGTTCCATCTCCTGCTGCTGGATCTGCCTGCGTTCCGTCCTCTGCCGTCGGGTCTGTCTGTGCGTCATCTCCCGTTGCCGAATCTGTCTGCGTTCCATCCTCTGCCGTCGAATCTGTCTGTGTCCCATCTCCCTGTGCTGGATCTGTCTGTGATTCTTCATCAGAAGCAGGTACCGTCTGAACATCATTCGGTATTTCTGTTAATTCATCTTTATCAAAATAGATATCTGTATTAATCTCACTCCAGTTTTCCATATGCAGTGTACCGGTCATACCATCAAGTTTCGGTTTGATTTCCCGCAGACGGACAATTTTTTCGTTTAGATAGATATTTCCGCCAACATTTACCTGAATGGAACCATAATTAAGAAGTACCTGCGAATCCGCTGTCACATAGATACTTTCCGGCACAAGTTCATACTTTTTCAAAAGCTGAGTTACATTTAATAACGTTTTCAGGACGGACGTATCTTCTAATGGAAGTTTTTCATATAAAGTTGCGGTCGGTACAGATAAGCCAATGATCTTCGTTGTTCCATGAATAATTTCATTGGATAACTCCACAACAAATCCATCCTTGTCAATATAAGCATTTTTTCCAAGGGATGGAATATACAGATACCCCAACACTCCTTTTTCATACACCTGAACCTGAAGATTATGCGGAGATTTCAATGATATCTTCATGGAATCCACAAAAGGTACCTCTTTGGTAGATGTAAATTTATATTTAAAAAATACATACAATGAATTCCAGGAATATTTATCATTCAACACCCAGTCCTGTATCTTCTCGTCGGAATAAATGCTGTTGCCTTTTACCGTCACATTCTGAACCGTAAACACTTTAAAAACGATCAGCGCTGCAAGTGCTAATGCAATAATAACCGTCAGTATCAGTTTTAATAAAAATTTCTGAACTCTCCGTTTTTTTCGACGTTTTTTAACATTCTGGTTTTTCTGCTGTTTTTTATTCATCTGGTGTCTCCTCCAAACGGATACCACGGGATACACTCAACGCTATTCCCATCTCTACCAGCAATATCATCAACGACGTTCCACCAAAACTGATAAACGGCAATGTTACACCGGTATTAGGAATCGTATTTGTAACAACGGCAATATTTAACAACACCTGAAGAGAGATATGTGCCATAATTCCCACCACAAGTAATGAGCCAAACAGATCTGGCGCATTATTTGCAATCACAAGAAATCTCCATATCATCAATACAAACAGCAAGATCATGCAGATCGCGCCAAACAGTCCCAGTTCTTCGCAGATGATTGAAAAGATCATATCATTCTCTGCCTCCGGTACAAAACCGAGTTTCTGCATACTTGCACCCAGCCCTTTTCCAAAAAGTCCGCCAGAACCAATGGCATATAATCCCTGTAATGTCTGAAATGTATCATCAGGATACTGTTCCGGATGGATCCATGCCAGAAAACGTACAGCACGATATCCACTTCCCAGTGACAGATACAATAAGATTGCGATAACTGCCGCTGCGATCAGAATCAGAAATGGAGAATATTTAGGGCTTACCACCAAGACCATGATAAACACGATTCCAACAATGATCAATGCAGTACTCAGGTTATTGTATGCAATCGGTACAATGATCGGCAATGCCACCAAACATACCCTGATAACTTTCCAGATTTCCATAATCTGTTGTTTTACCGTCTTTTCCAATTTCGACCGGTAATGTCTTGGCATTTCTTTCTTTGCCAGTTTTTTTGCAGCTCCACATAAAACAGTTGCCATCGTAACAATGATCGCCACTTTTGCAAACTCAGACGGCTGTACTGAGATTCCTGCAATAGAAAACCATCGTTTCTGCCCACCATATTCATTTCCAACAAATATAACTGCAACGCAGGCAAGAAAGACCAGCAGATACAGAGGAAATGCAAGTTTCTTCCATTTATGATAATCAATACGCGAACAGATCAGCATGAAAATAAAACCAATGGCAGCCGCCCTGCCCTGATTTTTCAGATAATAAAAAGAATTTCCGAAAGAACTCTGGGCTTCATAAGAGCTGACACTGTAAAGCATGATCAGACCGAACGCCAGCAATATGATAATGACAAATAACAATGTATAATCAAAATACTGCGCTTTTGGTGCCTGTTTTCTGTTTTTTTTCAGGATTCCCCTACTGCTTCCCTGTCTTGCAGCCATTCCAATTACTCCTTCAGGTTATGAACCATTTCTTTGAACATTTTTCCACGAACTTCGTAGTTCGGGAACATTCCCCAGCTCGCACAAGCAGGCGAAAGCAGTACTGCATCTCCGCTCTCGGCATTCGCATAACAGATATCTACAGCCTCCTGCAGACTTTCAGCAAATACATAATCATGGAATCCATGTTTTTCAGCTGTCTGCGCAATCTTTTCTCTTGTCTGTCCTATGAGTACCAGCTTCTTCACTTTTCCATTAAAACTGTCTATCCACTCATCGTACTCGGATTCTTTATCGTATCCGCCACCGATCAGACAGGTCGGACGATCCATAGCCTGAATGCCTTTGATCGCGGCATCCGGATTCGTTCCTTTGGAATCATTATAAAAACGAACGCCTCTTTTTTCTGTTACATATTCTATTCGGTGCTCTACAGCCTGAAACTGACGTAATACCGTACGTATCACGCCCAGATCTACTCCGTAGCTTAAAGCCATTGCTGATGCTGCCATTGCATTTTCATAATTGTGCATACCAAGAATATTCAGCTCATCTACACAAATGACTTTTTCCACATTTGTACCATCTGCATACATGATATCACGACCATCCAGATACAATCCCTTTTCCAGTTTTCTTGCGCTGCTGAAATAAAGCACGGAAACCTTTGCAATTTCTCCAAATTTACGAAGTTCTTCATCTTCATAATTCAATACACAGGTATCTTCCATCGTCTGATTTTTGGTAATGCTTAATTTCGCTGCAATATAATTTTCCATGGTATGATGGCGGTTCAGATGATCCGGTGTAATATTCAGCACAGCAGATACTTTCGGACAAAATGTATCGATCGTCTCCAGCTGAAAACTACTGATTTCAGCCACTGTTACCGTATCTTCTGTAGAACCTTCTACCATTTCCGTATATGGAATACCAATATTTCCGACAACACGGACATCCTCATATGCAGCCCCCATGATCTCTCCCAGAAGACTGGTTGTTGTCGTCTTTCCATTGGTTCCTGTGATTGCAAGTACATTTCCTCTGCCACATCGATATGCAAGCTCGATCTCTCCCCAGATCTTAACACCCGCGTTCTTCATTGCTTCCACGATCGGAAGATCGACCGGAACACCCGGACTTAAAACGGCAAGATCCAAAGTTTCCAATTCTTCTTTTTCCAGGTTCCCCAGTTTTATGCGGATGCTTCCCGCGATCTCGCCAAGTGCTTCTTTCACACGGCTTACATCCAGTTCAATATTCCCGTCAAACAGTACAATATCTGCTTTCTGATGATACAGAAGTTTCACTGCTGCGATACCACTTTTTCCGCTTCCAAATACAAGTACTTTTTTTCCTTTTAAATCCATTGTTTTCCCCTCTTTTTGCTATCGTGCGGACTACATTCCGATAAAAGCTACCAGACAAAGTAATGCTGTTACAATAGAGAACACTGCAACAACTCTTGTTTCAGACCATCCGCCCAGTTCAAAATGATGATGTATCGGTGCCATACGAAAGAATCGTTTTCCACCTGTCTTTTTAAAATATGTGACCTGGATCATAACAGAAATAATCTCGATCCAGTAGATTAGTCCAACAATCAGGATAAAGATCGGCATCTGCAGCATATATGCCGTGGATGCGACAAATCCACCAAGTGCCAGTGAACCGGTATCTCCCATAAATACACTGGCCGGATATACATTAAACAGAAGGAATCCCAGCAAAGCCCCTACTACCGCACAGGTAATCGGCGCAATTCCGGCAGAAGTTCCGATTGCCACTACGGTAAAAAATGTAGCTACCAGAACGGTAACGCTGGATGCCAGACCATCTAATCCATCTGTAAAGTTTACACCATTGACAGTTCCGATCACAGCCAGGAAAAGAACCGGGATCGCGATCCATCCAATATTCAGATATTTCCCGCCTGAAAAAGGGATCAACATTGTCAAAGGAATTTCTGTTCTGACCAGGTATACAGCAAAAATCGCTGTTACCACAATCTGACAGAGCATCTTCTGCCATGCAAGCAGACCATCGGATCTGCGAAGTACAACCTTCAGATAGTCATCCAGAAAGCCAATAATTCCGAAGCCTACTGTTACAAACAGAATCGGAATAATCTTTGGATAATCCTTTGCAAAGATTAAGGATGTAACGATCACAGCGATCAGTATCATGATACCGCCCATTGTTGGAGTACCGTTTTTCTTCTGGTGGGACTCCAGTTCCTCCCTCTCTGTATTACCGATCTTGAGTTTTCTCAAAAAAGGAATCAACACCGGACCAAGAATAGCAGTAATCGCAAATGCGATCAGTACGGGAATAATTACCTCAAATGTCATTTTCACACCTCTTCGATTGTCAGCCAGTCTCATCAAGCATACAGACCGCTGCATTTTTGTATTTTGATAGTTTTTATCTCAACTTATGTAGTATACGTCTTTTTTTTTCAGTTCGCAACCGCTTCGTCTTCATTTTTTACGGACTTTTTCTCGATTCCCAGATACGGAAGGACATTTTCAAAAATCTCTTTCATAACGGGAGCCGCTATCGTACCTCCATAATAAATTCCTTTCGGATCATGAATGACTACAAGCCCGATTACCTGTGGGGATTCTGCCGGAGCAAATCCGAGAAAAGACGATATATAGCGATGCTCACTCCTTGGAAGTGTCTGGGATGTCGCCGTCTTTCCACCGATAGAAAAGCCTTCAATATACGCTTTTTTTCCGGTTCCTTCAGAGACCACTTTCTCCAACAAACCTCGCAATGTTTCTGATGTTCCTTCACTTACGATACGTGCTCCTGCTTCTGTTGAAAACTCCTGTAAAACATTTCCTGATCCATCCTGCACAGATAATGCCAAATGAGGAGTTACCCGTTTTCCACCATTGATCAGTGATGCCGCTGTAGTGATCAGCTGAAGTGGTGTGATCTGAAAGGACTGACCAAATGAAACCGTGGCCAGCTCTACCTGCCCCATATTCTTCGGATCATGCATGATCGTACCTGCTTCGCCCGGAAGATCTACTCCAGTTTTATCCAATAGACCAAACGTCTGGAAATATTCATAAAAGCGTTCCACGCCAAGTCGAAGTCCCAGTTCTATAAATACCGGATTACAGGAATTCATAATTCCCTGTGTAAAAGTCTCTGCACCATGACCGGTTTTCTTATGGCATCGGATCCTTCTGTCCTCGACAACTTTATATCCCGGACAGTAAAAGGAATCTTCCGGAGTCACAACAGCCTCTTCCAGTGCCGCTGCGGTTGTGATGATCTTAAATGTAGATCCCGGTTCATATGTATCATTGATACTTCCATTTCTCCACATCTGATTCAAAAGATCCTGCCTGTTTTCTACGCTATTGTTCTCTTCACTTTGTTGTACTTCTGCCGTCTGATCGAGCGATTCCATTTCATTTACTTGAAGCGTAAAAGGATCATTGAGATCAAATTCAGGAACATTTACCATTGCAAAGATTTCCCCGTTATCCGGTTTCATAAGAATTACGCTGACAGCATCTGCCTGTTTTTCTTCCATCACTTTTTCTGCTGCCTGCTGACAATATGCCTGTATATTTGCATCTATACTGATCACCAGATCATTGCCTGCCTCCGGTTCCGTTCTCCGCTCGCCTCCGGTATCAAGTTCCACACCTCTGACATCTGTTTCTGTCAAAATCTTTCCATTGGTTCCCTGCAGATATTCATTATATTTTACCTCAAGCCCGATAATTCCCTGATTATCACTCCCGGTAAATCCCAAAACCTTTGATGCCAGTTCTCCTTTTGGATAGTAACGTTTATAATCAGCATCTACTTTTACTCCATCCAGCCCCTGCTCAAGGATTGCATCTCCGACTTCCTTAGACACATTTGAACGGATTCGTTCAATGGAACTGACCTTTTCCACGCGTTTGCGGATCTCCTGTTCAGACATCCCCAGTTTATCTGACAATACTTCTATGACCTTTTCCGGATCTGTAATCTGATTATGAATCACTGAGATCGTACATACAGACTGATTTGCCGCCAGTTCCACTCCGTTTCTGTCCAGAATTTTTCCTCGGGCTGCCTTAATTTCCCGCTCTCTTTCATGCAGATTTTGAGCTTTTTCCTCATAATATTCAGAACGGAATACCATAATATATACAAGCCTGCCCATTGTAAGTCCCAGCCCTGCCAGAATTACCAAAACATAAAGAAAAAGCTTTTGTTTCTGAAACTTTAATAACCTCTGCATACAGCAAAACCTCATAAAAGCATTTTATTATAATCTATGTGCTTTATATGAGGTTATGCTGCTAATTTTCAAAGATATCTCCGGTATAGTTTTCTGCATCTGCTCCACTGTCCGGAATTGCTGTATTTCCGGTCTGATCGCCAGATTCTTCTCCTTTGATATTCAGATTTGCATTTGTTCCTTTTTTCTCTTCATCCGAATAAATGTTCATATATGGAAGTGCTTCTTCCATAATCTCTCTTGCAATATTCTGTGCATAAGTACTATGTGGCTGGCTTTCCACATTCGGTTCATCTACAACAACATAGATGACAGCCTGCGGATCATTTGCCGGTGCAAATCCGATAAAAGACAGAAGGTATTTTCCTTTTGCTCTCTGTCCGGTCTCTGAATCAAATTTCTGAGCTGTACCGGTCTTTCCACCCATAGAATATCCATCTACCTTCGCTGTCTTGGCTGTACCCTGAGATACCGTCGCTTCCAGATATCCCCTGATCTTATCGCTGGTCTCCTTAGACACGGTCTGTTTTAATAATGTCGGTTCTATCTCTTTTACCGTATTTCCATTTTCATCCGTAATCTTCTTTACAACATGTGGCTGATAATAAGAACCGCCATTTACAAGTGAGCAGAATGCGCTGGACATCTGGATCATAGTAACATTAAAGTTCTGACCAAATGAGTTTGTCGCCAGTGAAGTTGCACTCATCTTATCCAGAGAATATACCAGGCTGTCTGTTCTTGCTTCTCCCGGAAGATCAATATTGGTTTTTAATCCAAAATTAAAAATCTGCTGATACCGACAGAAATTTTCCGCTCCAATCTTATATGACATCTGCATCAGAGAGTCATTACAGGAATTCATCAACGCCTGCTGAACCGTCTGCATACCATGACCACTTCGTTTTACACAATGGATCGTATGACCGCCCACCTGTTCAAAACCATCACAGTAAAAACTCTCATTTCCGGTCAATGTACCGGTATCCAATCCGGTAGCAACCGTAAAAGGTTTCGCTGTAGAACCCGGTTCATAAGTATAACTTACACAGAAATTATTCCAAACCGTATTCAGGGCATCCAATGTCTGATCTTCATCCATACTGTCGATTTCATCCTGAGAATAATAAGCCGACAGATCCCACGCATTGTTGCAGTCATAATTCGGATAATTTGCCATAGCCATGATCTCGCCGTTATTAGGATTCTGAACAATAACACCTATATGAAGAGCTCCATTTCCCTGGGTATAATTATTGGTATAAGCATCATTAAATTCCTTTATTTTTTCTTCTACGATAGACTGGATATTAGCATCGATCGTGGATACAACATTTTCGCCATTTACCGCGGCTTTTACTGTCTGTTCAAAATTCGCATCATCATTCAAATATCCGTAGGATCGTCCATCCGTTCCATTCAGAATATCATTATATTTATCTTCAATACCGCCGATTCCAACATTTCCGGATGTTGTAAATCCCAAAAGCGAACTGGCCATCGTACTGTAAGGATAATTGCGAATATACTCTTTTTCAAACCAGACACCTTTGATATAAGGCTTATCTGTTTCCTTGCTTTTTACGGCATTCTTATTTGTTTCTTCTTCCAGCGTCTCAAAAGCAGACACTTCATCATAGGAGATTTTTTTCTTCAGAATAATATATTTACCGTTTGGATTATCTTTGATCTTCTGTCGGATATCCGCCTCATCAAGGCCAAAACACTGCACCAGTGCTGATACTGTAGGATCAACATATGATTTTTTTGCCGTTAATACGCTACAGTCCAAAACAACATTATAAACATCCGAACTGGTAGCCAGTACCGTTCCCTTGCAATCCAGGATATCTCCCCGACGGAACGGAATCGTTTGATTGTTGTAGCTTTGCTGTGACAAAACGATCTTCTCATATTTATCTCCGCTTACCAGCTGAATCTTAATCATTCTTCCTATCAATACTACAACAAAAGCAAGGATGCAGAAAAAAAGAAGAAACATCTTTTTTCTCATCCCGTTTGATAGCTTTATTGTTTTTTTACGCTTTTTCTTCATATTTTACCTGTCCAAAATACTAATTTTCAGGTACGCTTCCATACTGATTCATATAATCAGAAGACTGTGCAGAATATGTAACAACCTGATCTGCGGCCGGATATTTCATTCCAAGGTCATTGATCGCTTTTTGTTTAATCTGCTCCAGATCTACTGATGTTTCGATATTTTTCTCCAGAGCATCATTTCTTGCCTTCAGGTCAGACACCTGTGTCTGAAGCTCTGCTACAGACTTCATATTCGTGCTGATACTGGTCTGCAATGAGATAAAAATACCGCATGCTACAGCACAGACAATCGCAGCTGCTGACAGAAACATCACATAGCCCAAATTCATGCTCTTTACTTTCTGGCAATTTCTTCTGGATGCGATCTGACGCTGTCTTTTTGCATGCTCTTCCTCCGGAGTAAGCACCCTCTCCGGTTTTTTCGGCTGATAAGCTGGCTCTGCATTCAGATATCTGACAGTATTTCCACGCACATATCTTTCATTTCTTCCATCCTGTCTGTGGGTATCTGTCTTTTTTCCTGTTCTGTTTGTAGATCCTGAATATCTCTGATTCATAATTCCAACTGTATCCTTTCCTGATGATTTATTTATAGTTCAGAACTCATCAGTGGGTTCTGGCAGAAGGATCATTCCTCCTGTTTTCTATATACTACAGACCATCCTTCAACTGTCTGTTCTGTGTATTCTCTCACTTAAATTATTCTGCACGCTGAAACACTCGTAATTTTGCGCTCTTTGAACGGCTGTTTACTTCCAGTTCTTCTTCTGATGGAAGTATAGGTTTTCTTGTAATAACCTTTCCTTTTGAAACATTTCCGCAGACACATACCGGGAAATTGCTTGGGCAGGTGCATGGATTTTCATTTTTCTTAAAGTTATTTTTAACAATCCGGTCTTCCAGTGACTGGAAAGTAATAATGCAAAGCCTTCCTCCCGGATTTAATAACTCAATCATTTCATCCAGAGAATCCTGCAACACATCCAGTTCATGGTTCAGTTCAATTCGCAGTGCCTGATAAGTTCTTTTTGCCGGATGTCCACCGGTAGCCCTTACTTTTGCCGGAATCGCTGCACGGATGATCTCATTTAACTCTCCGGTCGTCTCAATCGGTTTCTTTTCTCTTGCCTGTACAATATGCTTTGCAATATTTTTCGCGAAACGATCCTCTCCATAATCCCGGATCATACGAAACAATTCCTGTTCACTGTAATTCTGCAAAATATCTTTTGCTGTCATATCCTGACGCTGATCCATACGCATATCCAGACAGGCATTTTCATCCCGATAGGTAAATCCTCTCTCCGGTGTATCCAACTGATAAGAAGAGACACCCAGATCTAACATGATGCCATCTACTTTATCAATGCCAACCGAAGCAAGCTGGTTTTTGATATCTCTGTAGTTACTGCGTAGGATCGTTACCCTGTCTTTGTAAAGTTCCAGACGTTTTGTTGCTGCCGCAATGGCATCTGCGTCCTGATCGATTCCGATCAGACGTCCGCCCCCGGTCAGTCGGCTGCAAATCTCAAAACTGTGACCGCCGCCACCTAGCGTACCATCTACATAAATGCCGTCTGTTTTTGTTATGAGATTGTCTACCGTCTCCTGAAGCAAAACGGACACATGTTTAAACTCCATGTTTTCTGCTGCCTTTCTATATAGTATCGTTCATCATGAACATTTCTTTTGCCAGATCTTTTTATATGCATCAGATCTCGATGCCAAAATCGCCCATGTGTTCTGCGATATCTTCCATATCATTGTCATTCTGGCTCTCATCCCAGCGTTCTTTATCCCAGATTTCTACTTTATTATACACACCTGCAAGTACGACATCTTTTTTCAGGCCCGCATATTCTCGGAGTACGGCCGGAATCAGGATTCTTCCCTGCTTGTCCAACTCACAGGTTGCAGCTCCTGCAAAGAAAAACCTTGAAAACTTACGTACATCTTTGGCAGTCAGCGGTGTATTACGAAATTTCTCCTCGATATTCTTCCATTCACTGTTGGAATAAACAAATAAACAACCATCCAGCCCTTTTGTGACGACAAATTCCTCTCCTAACTCCTCCCGGAACTTTGCCGGAACGATCAGACGACCTTTTGTGTCAACAGTATGATTGTATTCGCCTATGAACATCGAGATTCACCTCCTTTTCCTTTCGGCAAGGAAGTTTGTCCCCACTTCTGGGAAAAATTTACCACTTTATTACACTTCCCACCACTTTCTACCACTTAACATCCATTCTAATGCATCTTTATACAAAAATCAATAGATATAAAGAAAGACGCCCCTGAAATTTTTTAAGATTTTACTGTTCATATCTTGCGATGTGACCAGTAACTTTAAAATTTCAGAAGCGTCTTTTCTTCATTATTATTTTTCTTTTGTATTTCCTGCTACTATGGATATTTCAGTTCCATATCAGGTTCCTGTTGTACGAACGCAACAGTCAGAACGCGATGTGCTTTCTTCCAAAATCCGATAATATTCTTCCAACAACCGATCCAGTTTATGACTCTGAACGCAACACTGTGTAATATTATCCGCATTCAGGAGCTGCTGGTGCAGACATGCACGTTCCGCTTCAATCTGTGCTTTGATTTCTGACAGACATTTCATCTTAGACCTCTTTTCCTTGGTTATCCCCTCCATGTTTTTATTTTACTCTTTCGTTGCGGGAAAATCAAACAGGCAGGCCTATTTTTCATCGACAGCATTCGACATTTCAACACATTTTCCGGATGTTATCGACAGACAAAGCTGGTGCATTCCGTTTCCTGACACTTACATGCCTGCCCTCCGGCGATTCCGATATGACCGGCGTGACAACTGCAGTTTTCATTATATTTACATTTTTCTGCTTCGCAATCCACATTTACAGTTGCGCTCGGATGACCGTTGGAATTTGATGCGCCGTCTTTCCTCTCCTGAAAACTTTCACAGCAGGTATCTCCCGGATGGGATGCATTTTTGCCACTGATGGTAATATCTCCTTTGCTGCAATAGTTATCTTTGCAGTACATACAGCTGGATACGGTACAGTCTAACTGTGTCATAATAAAATCCTCCTTTTCTGTTCTGTATACTCAAACCCTTTGTAAAAATTCTGAGCATACATTTTTAACACGATTAGTATGTGATTTCGGAGAAGTTTTATACACTTGAAAATATAATTTTTTAAGTTGTGCAAAAATCATACGGTCGTTCATCCGACTAACTTTCCATCGGCATAAATAATCATGCAAATATATTTTAGATTCTGTTAACCATTACTAAAAATACACAATTCTTTATTACCCAAAGCAAAAAATACCATATTACCACAGCCCTATTCCCCGGTCATTACCTTCCGTGAGGGATTTTCTCAGCTATGATAATATGGTATTTATTCTTCGTTAAATTTTACGTTTTATTACGTTTTATTTTTTCTCCGGTTCTTCTACTTCAATCTTGCGGATCTCTTTGGTACGGATCTCTTTGCAGATTGCATCGATGAACTCTTCCAGAGGTTTCTGTCCTTCATCGCCAGCATAACGGCTTCTTACAGATACAGTTCCCTCTTCTTCTTCTTTCTGTCCTACGACAAGCATGTACGGAACCTTGTCCAGTCTTGCTTCACGAATCTTATAACCGATCTTTTCGGAACGGTTATCACAGGTTACGTCGATATCATTGCGAGCCAGCTCTTTGCGAACCTTCTCTGCGTAGTCTGCATATTTTTCGGAAATCGGAAGTACACGTACCTGTTCCGGGCAAAGCCATGTCGGGAACAGTCCTGCGTATTTCTCGATCAGCCATGCCAGTGTACGCTCATAGCATCCGATGGATGTTCTGTGGATGATATATGGACGGATCTTATCGCCGTTCTGATCGATATAGTACATATCAAACTGCTCAGCCAGAAGTGCATCCCACTGGATTGTGATCATGGTGTCTTCTTTTCCATATACATTTTTTGCATTGATATCAACTTTTGGACCATAGAATGCAGCTTCGCCAACATCCTCTACAAAAGGAATCTCCAGTTCGGTCAGTACACGACGGATATGATCCTGTGTCTCTTCCCATGTTGCCTCATCGCCGATATATTTTTCACGGTTATCCGGATCCCATTTAGACAGATGATAGGTGACATCATCCTGCAGTCCCAGTGTAGTCAGACAATATTTTGCCAGTGCCAGACAACCTTTGAACTCTTCTACCATCTGATCCGGTCTTACGATCAGATGTCCTTCGGAGATTGTAAACTGACGTACTCGTGTCAGTCCGTGCATCTCGCCGGAGTCTTCATTTCTGAACAATGTAGAAGTCTCGCCGTAACGCAGCGGAAGATCTCTGTAAGAACGCTGTTTGCTCTTGTATACATAATACTGGAATGGGCAGGTCATCGGGCGAAGGGCAAATACTTCTTTGTCTGTCTCTTCATCGCCAAGAACGAACATGCCGTCTTTGTAATGATCCCAGTGTCCGGAAATCTTGTACAGATCACTTTTTGCCATCAGCGGAGTCTTTGTACGGACATAGCCCCACTCTTTATCTTCCAGATCCTCGATCCAACGCTGAAGCTTCATTACCATCTTGGTTCCCTTCGGCTGAAGAAGCGGAAGTCCCTGTCCGATAACATCTACCGTTGTGAACAGTTCCATCTCACGGCCAAGCTTGTTATGGTCTCTTTTCTTGATGTCTTCCAGATGCTCAAGATATGCTTTCAGCTCATCTTTTTTGCCAAATGCAGTTGCGTAGATACGCTGTAACTGCTGTCTGTGCTCATCGCCTCTCCAGTATGCCATGGAGGAAGAAATCAGTTTGTAAGCCTTGATGCCTTTTGTATTCATCAGGTGCGGACCTGCGCACAGATCTGTAAAATCGCCCTGCTCAAAGAAAGAGATCTCTGCATCTTCCGGAAGATCCTGGATCAGCTCTACTTTGAACGGCTCGTCTTTTTCTTCCATGAATTTGATTGCTTCTGCTCTCGGAAGGGTAAATCTGTTTAATGCATGTCCTTCTTTGATGATCTTCTTCATCTCTTTTTCGATGTTATCAAGATCTTCTCTCGAGAAAGGATCTGCTTCAAAATCATAATAGAAACCATTATCGATTGCCGGTCCGATGGCAAGTTTTGCATTCGGGAACAGACGTTTTACAGCTTCTGCCATGACATGGGATGCAGTATGTCTCAGAACGCGAAGACCTTCTTCGTCATTAGCAGTGAGGATGTTTAAGGTGCAGTCTTTGTCCAGCGTAGTTCGCAGATCTACGACTTCGCCATCCACCTCTCCGGCACATGCCACACGGGCAAGCCCCTCACTGATGTCAGCGGCAACTTCAATGACTGATTTTGCGCTGTCATATTCTTTCCATGATCCGTCTTTTAATGTAATCTTCATGTTGCTAAAACATCTCCTTTTTATTCTTATCTGCCACAGCAGTGTTTGTATTTTTTACCGCTTCCGCAAGGACACGGATCATTACGTCCAACTTTTTTGCCTTTACGGATCGTTCCGGAATTTTTCTGCTCTTTGTACAGTGCTTTCAGTTTGTCCTCAGAGAAAATTTCTTTCCACTGTGGAAGCTCATACAGCCAGTCAGCTTTTGCATCTACCATATTTTTGTAAAGTTTTTCTTTATCAAATGCAAGGCTTACATGAGTATCTTCTTCCATTGTATCGATCGGGTTCGGAGTAATCAGACTGTCATTGATACCATCCAAAAATCCCGTCATTGCCATAATATCCAGATTGTATTTGTCTGCCAGCTCTTTTACAGTTCCTTCTACTACTTCATCAGGGTTGGTAAGCAGCTGCTCATATACACCTTTCTCCAGATTGAAATAAGTTGCCCAGAAGTTCTGGAGCTGTCCGCGGTCTGCGTTTTCATTATAGGCAATTGCATGCCACTGTTCTAATAATGCCATTATCTATACCACCTTTGTTTTTATTTTCTTCTTAAATGCTCTGATACTTAGACCAATTTTAAGCATATTTAGAAGTATAACGCACTTTATAGGATTTTTCAACGGCGAGTTAACGAAAACTTATCCTGAAAAACCGTTTTCAGAATACATCTGTTTCCAATTACTGTTTTTCCATAAGCAATAGCCATCGTTATTGTTTTCTTATATCCATTTCTGTTTTTTTGTTCCTGACCTTATAATTGTCGTATATTTTTTCCAGAACCGGCTATACTAACATCAGGATTCAGACGGACCAAACCCCACCCGGCTGAATCCCTGCCGAAAAACCGGCACCAAAAACAAGTTTTTTTAACTTTATCCTCCCCTCAAACCCTGTCAGGAACGAATGCAATACATTCCGGCAGGGTTTTCTCCGTCTTTTTTATTTTGCTTTTTCTTGACAGATTTTCATTTCTGATTCAGAATATATCTGTTACAAAATACATCGTATCACAAATATCAAAAAGGAGTTATACACAGAAATTTCATAGTCATGAGGATGTTCTTTTTCTCTGTTTCATAAAGAAATGTCTCATCTTATGAAATCTACTGTATTTATCAGAAATCATGAAAAAAGTAAAACAGATTCTGGCAATCATCGGCGTTATCTTTCTGTTGGCAATGTACGTCTTTACCCTAATCGTCGCCTTGGTGGGCGGTCACTCTGAACAGACGCAACGGCTGCTGGTGGCATCTGTCGTATGTACGTTTATCGTTCCCGTATTACTGTGGGCATATTCCATGGTATACCGCTGGGTAAAACGTTCCAACGAACATCATAAAAATGTCTTTATCGATCAGATAGCAAAAGGAAATACCGCAGATGATCCTGAGCATAGTACAGAAAAAGAATAAAACAAAATAAAAAGACGCCCGGATGAGCGCAATGTTATCATGTCAATAACATTGCGTATCAACCGGGCGTCTACATTTTTGCAGCATAGTCATTTACACTGTCAGTTCTCTCATCACTTCTGCCACCGTTGTAATCGTATGGATCTCTCCGGTACGGCTGCCACAAAAGATCAGTCCGTGATCCAGATCGCCTTTTACCGCATTAATCAGTGCCTGAGTGATACAATAAGGAGCCGTAGACGGATTGCATGCTTTCAGACAGTTAAAACAGTGTGTGATTTTTTCTTCTCCTTCTGAAACAGATGTCACAAAAGCATTTTTTACAGCCCTTCCAGGCATTCCAACCGGACTGTTGATAATTACGATATCTTCCTCTTTTGCATTGATATAAGCCTGTTTGTAGGCATCACAGGCATCACATTCCTCTGTAGCCACAAAGCGGCTGGCCGTCTGAATGCCATCTGCCCCAAGCTCCAGCACATGGCGGCTGTCTTCTGCCGTAAAGATCCCGCCTGCTACAAATACCGGGATCTGTGTCTCATATTTTTCTTCAAATTTCTGTTTGCAGGCAATGATCTTCCGAATCTCTTCTGCATAATCCAGTTGTTCCATATGATCCAGAGTTTCTCTGGAAAATCCCAGATGCCCGCCGGCTTTCGGACCCTCGATGACAAGAAAATCTGCCGTCCGTCCATATTTGCGATCCCACTGCCGTAAGATCACGCGGGCTGATTTTTCACTGGAAACGATAGGGGCGATGGCTACATCATATCCGGCTGCATATTCCGGAAGTTCTATAGGCAGTCCCGCCCCGGAGATAATGGCATCCACACCTGCTTCGCATACGGTCTTCACATACTCTTCGTAAAGTTGTGTGACGGTCATAATGTTTACTGCCACCAGACCTTTTCCTCCTGCGGTCTCCTTTGCCTTCCGGATCTGTACCGGAAGTGCCCGCAGGTTCGCACCCTCCGGATCTTTCCAAAAATCTGGTTCATCATAGCCCACCTGAGCGGTAGAGATGACGCCCATTCCTCCTTCTTTTGCCACTGCGCCAGCCAGACGGCAACGGCTGACACCGATGCCCATTCCTCCCTGAATGATCGGGAGGTTCAATATCTTATCTTTTATTTTTACCGGTTTCATTAACATATGCATTCATCCTTTCCCGGGAACTGTATCTGCCATTCAGATACTATTTTCCCACAATCTTTTTACTTGTTGTTTTTGCTTGTCCATTCATATTACCATGCCCAAAGCATCATTTACAGAAATGCATTCCCTTATTCTTTCTTATAAAATCTCTGTAATCCATTTCATTTTTATTTGGCAATCAAATATTTCGTCTATCAAATTATATACATATAGTATTCCGTATGTCGAAAAGTGTCAAGCGAAATAATCCAAAAAACCACTGTATATAGTTCTCAAAACTACATACAATGACTTTCTCTTAAAAAAAATGATATTTCCTGATATATCTGTATTTCTTATGATATATGACATTTCCTGAAATCACTGTTTTTCGAATGCGGCTATTCACAAAATCATAAATACTATTAAAAGGTTACAATTTAAAAAGAAGCTCTGCCAACAATATCTCATACTGTTTGCAAAGCTTCTTTTGCCATATGCATTTTTTTACATATAATATTTGTAATAGTTCCGCTTACTTTCTGGTCTGTTCTCCAGACACCCGACATTTCCGCAAAAACAATTCGTAATTAACGATAAATGATATCGTTCCTTCCCGGTCCGTTGGAAACCATTGTAATCGGATAGCCGATCTGTTCTTCGATGAACTCTACATATTTTCTGCAGTTTTCCGGAAGATCTTCGTATTTTTTGATTCCACGGATATCGCATTTCCAGCCCGGAAGTGTTTTCAGTACCGGTTTTGCTTTTTCAAGTTTTGTGGTTACAGGGAAGTCTGTTGTGACTTCGCCATCGATCTCGTATCCTACGCATACCGGGATCTCATCCAGATATCCGAGAACATCCAGGACGGTAAATGCTACATCTGTAGCTCCCTGCAGACGGCATCCGTATTTACTTGCCACACAGTCAAACCATCCCATACGTCTCGGTCTTCCTGTCGTAGCGCCGAACTCGCCGCCATCTCCACCTCTGCGTCTTAACTCATCTGCTTCTTCGCCAAAGATCTCACTTACAAATGCGCCTGCTCCGACTGCGCTGGAGTATGCTTTGCAGACTACGATAATCTTCTTGATATCGTATGGAGCGATACCTGCGCCAATTGCACCATATGCTGCGAGTGTAGAAGAAGATGTAACCATCGGATAGATTCCGTGATCCGGATCTTTCAATGTTCCAAGCTGACCTTCGAGAAGGATCTCTTTGCCATCTTTGATCGCCTGCTCCAGATAAGAAGCAACATCACATACATACGGAGCTACCATATCTCTGTACTCATGCAGTGTCTCCAGAAGCTCATCCGGGTTCAGCAACGGTTTATGATACAAATGCTCTAACAGTACATTCTTTGTCTCACATACACTCTGCAGTTTCTCTTTCAGAAAATCATCATCAAATAACTCATTTACCTGAATACCGATCTTTGCATATTTATCGGAATAGAACGGAGCGATACCGGATTTGGTGGAACCAAAGGATTTTCCTCCAAGACGCTCCTCCTCATACTGATCAAATAAAATATGATATGGCATAACGACCTGAGCACGATCAGATACAAGGATCTTCGGCATCGGCACGCCTTTGCTTACGATATCCTGGATCTCGTCGAAAAGAATCGGGATGTTCAGTGCTACACCATTTCCGATCACGCTGGTGGTATGGTCATAAAAACAACCAGACGGAAGGGTATGCAATGCAAATTTACCATAATCGTTTACGATCGTATGACCTGCATTTGCACCGCCCTGAAAACGGACGATGATATCTGCTTCTTTTGCAAGCATATCTGTGATCTTACCTTTACCTTCGTCGCCCCAGTTGGCGCCAACTACTGCTTTTACCATGATAAGCTCCTCCTATGTCTCATCTGTATATATTTGAACTAGTTTTCATCCGGAGTTCCAAATGGAAATGGAATCTTATTCCGGAGATAGTAGTACGTCATTGTTGCACAGGCAATGTCTTTTCCGTTTTCATTCCGGATCATTACCTCTATAACCGCAAGGGTCTTTCCTATCTTCACAGGTTTTGCCTCGCCAATCAGCTTTTTACAGTTCATGGCCGCATTCAGATAATTGATGTTGCCGTTGACTGTGGTACAATAAGAACCTGCCGTGGTAGCTGCCACACCACCTACCGTGTCTGCCATGCTGAAGATCACGCCACCGTGAATGGAGCCAATGGGGTTTGCATGCATCTCTCCCAGGTCTATCTCACCTTTTGCATACAATTTTCCGATCTCGGTTACTTTAAAACCGATCCGGTTGATAAAACCGTTCTGCATATTTCGCTCCTGAGCGATCTTTTCATAATCTACCATCTTCTGTCGCTTCCTTTCTTATTTCTTACTCTTTCGTAAAACCCGCCCGCGAATACTTACTTCTGAACCGGACGATACCGAAGCTGACAGTCCCCATTGTACAGCCCTATTTACCTTAAGTGCCGGTCAATGTTCTCTTTTACGCACCAAAAACTGCTGCAAAAAGCAGCAGTCTTCTTATATTTCAATTGCTTTTGTCGCTGTAACAGCAAGCGCACCCGGTCCGATATGGCATGCTACGCTTAAGGAAAGCGGATTCAGCACGATCTCATTATCCGGAAAAGCTTCCTGAACTTCTTTTTTGAATTCTTCCGCTGGTCCAAGATCTTTTGTATATGCCATAGAGATATGGATCTTGCTCAGATCTTTGCCAAAACGGTTCTCACAATCGTCTTTGATCTGACGGATCATAATGCTCTTTGCCTGTTTTACCGTACGGGCTTTTGCAAATGCATCCAGTTTCTCCCCCTGGATCTGAAGCACCGGTTTTAATTTTAATAAAGTACCAAGCGCTGCGGCTGCCGGTGTGATACGACCGCCTTTTTTCAAATAAGAAAGAGTATCCAACATGATATAGATACTGGATTCCATCTTATTTTCCATCAGTGCATCATAAATCTCCTGTGCAGATTTTCCTGCATCAGTAAGCATCTTTGCATCTACAGCAGACTGTCTCTGGGTAACAGAGATCCGCTGATTATCTACGACAAAAACTTTTCCGTCATAATCATTTGAAAGCATGATCGTTGTCTGACAAGTACTGGACAGTCCGCTGGACATCGGAATATGAACGATCTCGTCATACTCTTTCAGCAGCTCATCCCAAAGTTCCGTCGTTGCAGCAAGTGTCGGGGATGAAGTATGGATATCTGCTCCCTCTTCCAGACGCTCATAAAACTGTTCCTGTGTCAATGTGATGTCCTCTAAAAACATCTCATCATTGATATAAAAAGGCATCGGGAGTACGTAGATTCCCAGTTCTTTTGACTCTGCCTGCGTAATCCCACTGTTACTGTCGGTAACAATCGCAACTTTACTCATATCATCTCTCCTGTGTTTTAATCGGGCACATCTGCCCATACGTGATTGAGTTTATCATATTTTCGTATATCATGCAAGAGTTGCTTGATCGTGTAGTCAAGTCTTTTTCCTTTTTCCCGGATAGTGAACCGGTTCCGACAGAACGGATTCCCCAAGTAGCATTCTGCAGGGATTGACTGACAGCAGACGCTGCGCCGTCTCCTCAGAATACCATTTTTCCAGCAGATAACGGATATCTGAAAAATACGGTGTCCGCACATAGGAATGATGGGCATCACTGGCCACACAGGTCGCCAGGCCGCAAGAGGTCAGAAGATGAGATGTCTTCTCCGCAGCATCCCCGAATCTTCCAAGCAGGCTTCCACGATTGATCTGCGTATATACGCCTTCCTTTATCCAGTGATACAAAAGCTCCGGCTCATCCTGAATGCAAAAATACCGTTCTGGATGGGCAATGACCGGTCTTCCACCACTTTTTATGATCTGTTTCCATCCATAATATATCTCTTCCGGTGCTATATCAAAAGGAAACTCGATCAGATAATACCCACTGTGGTTCAGGGAGTGAATAGCTCCATCCCTTATCCAACCTGCAATATCACCACATCCGTAGATCTCCATTCCTGGAACGATCTGCAGCGAAATTCCTGCTGCATACACCGTTTCGTTTAACTGTTCCAGTATCCACTGCCGTTTCTGCATCCTGTCCAGAAAACGCTCCTTTTGCGAAAGCTGCCAATGCGGTGTCGCCGCCATACAGGAAATGCCGCTGACAGCAGCCATTTCTGCCATTGCCAGCGCCTCTTCCATACTCTCTGCTCCGTCATCCATCCATGGTAAAATATGTGCATGAATGTCGATCATATACAGCTAACGTACCTTCCGCTGTCTGAGTCCAAGCGCCACCGTGCCTGCACCCAAAAGTGTTATGGCTGCCACTCCTACCTGCGTCATTGCTAAATCGCCTGTTTTCGGTGAAGTCTGGGAGACTTCTGTTGTCTGTCTTGCCGTTGGCTTTACCTGCTCCGGACTGGGATCCGCAGCCGCAAATGCCGCTCCCGGCACAGTAAGCAACACGCCCGCACTGACCAGAAAGGTCATGATCTTTTTCTTCCACATGATTCTCTTACTCCTTATTTTTAATGTAGTAGTTTTTACGGACCCTCTCCAAGGTCCCGTCTTTCACGGCTTTATATCTCTTTACACAGTTGTCTTATATACGATCCTTTTTCTTTTCATCACTTTTTCAATCGTTACCGGGTGCAATGAAATCATCTTTATTTTCCCTATTTTTCTGTATAGAACACATCCAACAGAATCTCATACAGCCGTTCCCGGTCAACATAAACTTCCGTGTACTCCCCTTTCTGCACTGTTCCCGGAAGACTGACCACAGAAATCTCATTTCCATGATCCGCCAGAAGCGTAGACAGATATAACGTTTCCGAAGGTGTGATATCTGTTACCATATATTCTTTCAGAAGCTGATAGCAGGTCAGGGGCAACCCCGGTTCTTTTCGGATCTGCTGGAAAAACTGCTTTACAAATGCCTGCAAAAACTGTTCCTGCCTCTGCATCCTTGGCGCATTATTGTCGGTTTCAAGTTCCTCTCCCTCTGAGATCCGGTATCGGACAAATCGCAACGCCTGTTCTCCGCTGAGCGTCAGTGTATTGCCCTGAAAAAATGCCGGATCAGCGTCCGTCAGGTCTTCACTGATATCCAACGTCACTCCACCCACTGCATCATTCAGCGGCGCTACCCCCGACATATCCAATGCTGCATAACCAGAAATGGGAATACCATACAGAAAACGGGACACCGCTTTTGCAGTATTCTCGCAGCTTTCTTTCCCACCATCCCCGTAGGCATAGGCATAAGCCAGCTGCATCTCTTCCTGCCCACCATAACTGCCATCGTTCTGATAAGTGTCCAACATTCCCATGGTATATCTCGAAATCGGCAGTAATACACCATTGCCTTTTTTCGTGTCTACCGCAATTAAAAACAACGTATCTGCAAATCCTCCATTTTGGTAGCTTCCCTGGCTTCTGTTTTTCTGCCGTTCTGTCTGCTCATCTGATATTTGGTTACTTCCTATATATTCTTGTGACGTCTGTTCATCTGACGCCTGACTTTCAGCAGGAAACTGTTCTGTGTCCACTCCAATACAGAGGATTGCCACCATATTCTCGTTATAGACCCATTGTTTTCCCAGATAGTTCACGGTCTTACCATCATTTTCTGTCTCCGCCTGTTCCGGCGCCGTGATTTCTCCTGTCATAGAGTCAGCACGCTTTAATTGTCTGCCGCCTCCTGTCCGAAAGAAAAACAGGAATACGATAACTGCTGCCAGACAGCACAACAGTATCAGGGCTATCCGCAATAAGATCTGTCGTCGAATCCATTTTGTTTTTCCGTTTAGATACTTACTTTTTCTTTGACATTTTTTCCGTTCCGAATCCATCTCATCTTCCATCAGATACTGTTTCATTCGACTCATTTCCTTCTGTATCTCCTGTCTTTATTCCCTGTACCAGATACCTGCGCCCGGGCTGGCCGCCTACACAGGTAGACAACGTGATCATTTTCACACCTGCTGTCACTTCCACATCATCTCTCCATACAGCATCCATGGAACGGTTCTGCTCCAGATTTTTCACATAAGATGCATAGATTTCAGCATCTTGAAAATCAAATGCCGCATTCAGATTCGTATCATCTGCAGTGTATGCTGCAAATATCTCATAACGATAACAATGCCCCGGAAGATAGATATAAATATACGGATGTTGTTGTAAAAACGTTCTGTCCTCATACTTGTGCAATGCCGCAAACATGGAACCGTTTTTCATATTATGACCATATAACACCGTATTGTAATCACTGAAATCCCCGGCATTCACACACTCCATATAAATGCATCCGGAAAAAGCAGTCTCGCCATACATGTTATGGTGCAGATAATAACTCTGATCCGTTCCTTCATGACGCGCCACCGGATAGTCGATCACGGTATCCGGTATCCGGATCCAGGCGATCAGCTCCGGGTTCGTGTTTTGAAGCTGTGCAAAATCAATCTCCTGAGACTCCTTTGTTACCCCGTCCAACGCAACCGGCGCATCGCCTTCCCGCAGGGTATATTCTGCCTGTTCTGTCTCTTCCAGCGTTACACGCTGTTGCAGGTCTGCATACGCTTCCTGCTGTCGGTTCTGCACATTTTTATGAAAAAGAAGGATTCCAATAAAAACTGCCACTGCCACAATCCATAGAATCAGAATCCACCGAATTTTTAACATGGCTCCTTTCCCCCATAATGCCGGTATCTTTTTCCGGCATATCTTCCATAATAAGAACTTCCCCGTCCTGGCGTGCCATTGAGTACACATCCTGCCAGCGGTGCCTTACTCTGCGCCAGCAATTCAGCTCCATACAGAATTTTTTCCCTGGATCCATAGTCTTGCCGAATTACGAATAAAACCGCATCCATGTCATCCGTCATCTGAACAGTATCACTTAATATGCCACAGGGTGGTCCGTCTATGATCACATAATCTGCCATCTGACGAAGTTCTGCGAGCAGTTCCCCCAGTTCCTGTGGTGTGTACTGATCTGACGGTTCCAAAACAGGCATTCTGCCAGGTAAAACATGTAATCCGCTCTCTTTCATCGTCACGATTGTTTCCGCAACCAGTTCCCTCTGATGCAGCACATCACAGAATCCTGTTTTCCCTTCTTTCAGATGCAATGCAGATGCCACGGATGGGTGTCTTAAATCCCCATCTACCAGCAAAACCTCATACCCTTTCCGGGCAAGGGTCAGTGCCAGATTACAGGCTGTCGTAGTCTTTCCTTCCCCAGCCAGCGTACTGGTTACCATAAACAGCTTCCACTGTTTTTTCCCCAGAATCTGCAACAGACGTATCTGTAAAGTGTCCAGAGCTTCTCTGTAGGAAATCGGCCAGTCTTCCAGCCTGTGTGGAGACTCTTGCATTTGCCGCCCTCCCCAGCGGAACAGACGCACCTGTGGCAGTTCTGCCAGGCAGGGAGTCTGTAAAAAAGATTTTAGCTCTCCGGCTGTTTTGATCGTCTTGCATGCCGCAGTGCGAAACAATACAAGCAGAGCAGCTACCATACTCGCAATAACTGCTCCCTGCAGCATACGAAGCTCATATTGCGGCAGATTCAGCGGTTCAGAGGAAATGCCTCCGTCATCCAACAATTGTAGCTTGGTATCCCCGACCACATATTTTGCCACTTCCGGATAATTCTTTATCACAGACTGCAATACCTCATAAGCGGTCTGCGCATCCCCTGCAACTGTCCGGATCTGAAAGATATTTGTATCCCCAACCACAGAGGCAGAAATCTGAGCTGGAACGACAGCGACCCCAAGATCTTCTGCAACCACCTGCTGTAATGCACCGCTGGTCAGAAGATAGGGAAACGTAGCATTTAGCTGCCGGATGGATACCCGGTTATAATAACCTGTAGACCAGGAATTTGCCTGTCCTTCCACAGATACACAAAAGGATGCCATAGCCTCATATTGTGGCGTATAATGAGATTTTTCCCCAAAATATCCACCAAAGATCCCCCCTGCCAGAAGCAAGAGCAGTATCCACCAGATCTCCCTGGTCCGTTTGCCGACATCTCTCCAGAAAGCCAGCAGATCGATTCTGTTTTCCGCATCCAACCAGGATGTATATCTGCTGTCTTTCATTTCAAACCGCCTCCTTCCTGACGGGGTTCCTTTCCATACCCATAATGTCCGTACCGGTACTTACCGTACATTCCATAGATTCCGTATTTTCCGTATCCATATCCATAGCTGCTTCCTGCCAGAGTTTCTCCCCTGTCCTGATTCAGCACGCACCCCAACAGTTTTCCCCGGACAGTTTCCAAAAGTTGTGCCGCTTCCCGGATATCCGCAGCTGGTGTCCAGTCTTCCCGAATGACTAATATACTTCTGTCTGCCAGCTCTGTCAGTGCTTCCGTCTCTGCTATAAGAGACAAGGGGGAAGCATCCAGTAAAATATAATCATATTCCTTACGCAATTCTGCCAGAACCTCCCGCAGATACAGCAGTGTCCTCCGATCCAGCACCTGCCGTCCGGGACTGGTATTACAGACTACCGGAAGTTCCCCTTTGCTGCCCATACGCTTCATCCGCAAAGCCTCCTGACGATGTAATGTCCCGATCAGATCAAAACGCTCATAAGCTTCCTGCTCCAGATGAAAGATCTGATGCTGCGTCGGTTTTGCAAAATCCAGATCCATCAGAAGGACGGAACATCCATCCTGCAAAAGAGCGAGGGCGAGATTTGCCGCTACCGTTGATTTTCCTTCATTTTCAGACACACTTGTAACCAGAAATATCTGATCTCCGGTGTGTGCGGTACGGCGACGGATCTGCCCGGCAAGCATCCGAAATGCTTCTACATAGGAAAAGCTCAGACCCGGATAGTCAATACACAGAGAACAGGGCATCTGCTTTACCCAGCTGCGTAATGTTTTGTATTTCCGCTCTCTGCATACGATTCCAAGCAGTGGCGTATCCGTTACGTCTGCCAGATCTGTACTGTTTTTTACCGTATCTTTCCAATAAGAATAAAAAACGACAAGAAACAGCGCTATCATAATACCTGCTCCTCCGCCTTTCTCCATAATATTTCTGACCCGTAGAGGATTTGATACATGCAGCGGAATCTGTGGTTTCTGTATAACCCGTATCGCAGCATCCTGCATCAGGCTTCCGGCAAGTTCACTGACAACATCCAGCGAAGCATTACAGATTTCCCACGCATTCCTTGAACTGTCTGCCGTTACAGTTACTGTCATCAGATTAGATGCTTCGACTCCATCTATTTCAATAGTCCCTGAAATCCGGTCTGCGCCAAGTGCCTCACACACCCGATGTTCCAGAAGACTGCTTTTTGCCAACTCTTTCAGACTTTCGGTAAGGCTGTCTGCTACAGATAGATTTTCGGATACCGCACTGTCTGACCATCCGTTTTTTCCAATGGTAAATGTAGCTGTCGCCTGATACTGTGGCTGATAAGTGAGCTTTCCTGCGATTCCCGCAAGCAATGCTACAGAGATACCGATCAATACGATAATCTGCCATTGCTTCACGATATCTCTTATCACAGATCCTGCATCCGGCAAGATCCGATCGTTCCTGTGTATATCGGTTCTGTTTTCCTGCATCTTGTTTCTCCTTTTACTCCTCCACCACAACTACCAGGCGGACATTTCCGATATACCCGTTGCTGTCAAGACTGTATTCCGTTTCATATACGCCAGGGGTATCCGTATCTGCCGGATCATGGATCTGTATACTGTTTTTATCGATTTCAGGACTGTCTTCACTGTTCCAGTCCTGCTCCTTTCCATTCCGTATCAGCCCTTTCAGATATTGTTTCCAGTCCGGCTGTTCTCCTTTTTTCACATAGATCAGATAATCACTGAGCAGGAGCCGGGCATTCCCCTGTCGGGCGTCGTAATCATAGAAAGTCACGCTGACAGGAATATCTGTCGTATCCCCCGCACTATTTGTGACCTGCAAATGCACTCTGTATGACCCACTGTCTGGCCGTATCCCATCCTCCGATACGATCCTGATCTCATCGGACAGATCTCCGTCCAGACAATCCTTCGCCTGCAAAAATTCCCGAATCTGGGTCGTATCTGTCGTCTTCAACTCCAGCGGAGCTTTCAGATAAATACGGGGAGATGTATAATCACGATATGTAATCTTCCTTACCACCCGCGATACATTCCCATCAGAATCAAATGCTGCTATCGTCGCTTCCCTGCTCCTGTCCGGGAAAAAACTGCTGACAGACTCAATAGTCAGAGATTCTGTCACATCGCCGTCTTCTGCATCCTGAGCCGTCACTCCGGACAGAATCCCTGTCTCTCCATCAGAAACATTCAGGCAGATACTGCTCTCTTCCATGGAAATGACGGGTTCCCGACCGAAACTGCGTGCATCCACGTTTGCTGTGGTTACCCCGTACCCGACCGCTAAAGCACCACAAAGGATCATACAAAACAGACGCAGGCTTTTCCCCCTATGCATCCGTATCCTCCAGACAGCCGATGGTTTTCATTTTTTCAAGAAACTGTTCCAGATCCCTGCGCACAATTTCTTCTGACACTTCATATTCCTCCCGCATCTGCCCTGCCAGTTCTTCCAGCGTACATTCCTCCTGCAGACAATCCCACAGAAATGCCCCCGATGCGTTCAGCAGAATCAGTCCATTGCAGTTTCCGGCTTTTTCTCCGGTAGGAACCACCATATACTCCCCTGCAATCTTCCGCAGAATAAACCGCTCATCAATCCGCATATCATACCTCCTTTACTTTCCTGTACCCTCCCGAAATCTTCTGAAAAATATTTCTGTTATAAACTTTCTCATTCTTAAATTCAAGGAATTCATTCGTTCTAAACCTTAGCAGAGATATACCGAAAAAAATGTCAGATTTTCTCTGTTACTTCCGGAAAATATATACTGCCTGTTTCTGTATAGTTCTCCTTCAGAAGACCATACTGTTTCAGCAGCAGCATCCGATTTTTCCCCGTTTGCAATGTTTCTACAGCATTTTTCCATGGGACAGCCCTTTCTTTTATTGTTTCCTTTCGATAATGCAGGAACCGAATAACCCATACCCCAGGAAGCATCCACGGGAAACGAAGCAATATCGCATATCTGTTTTTCAGTTCTTTATATGATGGAAACAGCAAATGCCGCCATTCCCGCCACACTCCCCTCTCATAATTTTCAAACCCTGTATATGCCCCGAGTGTCATTGCACTGCTATGTATGCGCTCCGGATCTGTGTTTCCATAGATTCCCGCACTCAGGATATCCTTTAATAAAGGCTCCGGATCTGTTTCTTTTTCCAGAAAAACTGCTGGCAGACAGGATTTTTTCCTGTCCAGATACAAATATTCCTCCGCAATCCGAAATACTGCTCTGACAAATGAAAGGGCATGAATCTGTTCGCATTGCTGATACACCTTCTCCCAGCAGATTTCTTCTCCGTAAATTTCTGCAAAAAGCATAAGATCACAGACCTGACGGATGCCAAATCCGCTGTGTAGAAAATGTTTCAACATATGGCAGATCAGATAAAACAAATGATCTGTCGCTCCCATCGTCCGCACATTAAAATTACCGGCAGTCACGGTCTGATCTTGCTCCCACACCTGCATAAAACAGGTATTCCACCCCTGAAATGGCTCATTTTTTATCGGGAACAATGCCGTATGAAGTTCGACCCGTAAAGAACTATGGTTACTCACATAAGAAAATTCCTCCAACAGGACATCTTTTTTATGTTTTTCCCCGATATGCGCTGCATGCATGCCGTAGGAAAGCAGCTCTCTGTGATATCGCTCCCTCTCCTGCGGCAGGATCAGCATATCCTCATCCGCAGAAGTACGCAGCTCCGGCTGCGGATACAACCGTCTGCACACGATTCCCTTTACTGTCAGCGGATGCAGTCCTTCCTTTTTCAGAAACTCTAGCAGATTACCGTATTCCTGTGTACGGATCGTCTGCATCAACACCTGCATGGCAGCCTGTTTCTGATATAGTTTTCTCTCCTGCTGGCTCAGGGAATGAAATGCCGTACAGTGATATACCGCTTCCAGTACCATAGGAAGCAGCTTGTGCCGTCCCGCCAGTACAAACAGTTCCTGCCATTCTCCCGCAGCCACACCTCCCTGCCAGGATACTTCCCGATCACGGACAGCTGCCGCCACAGCTTGTAAAAACAAGCGTTCTGTCTTTGTCAGCATAGACTTCTCCTCTTTTCTCTGTCATTTTTTTCATACTTTCTTTTCGCTAATCGCCTTACCCGCGACAGGCAGTCGCGACATGCAGCACTTTTCCGGTAAACCAAAAACAGAAAAACGTTCGACAATAACAGACAGCACACGCCTTTTAACAGAAGACCACCGATGCCATTGACTACGATCAGACCACATATCAGCAGACAGATACCCGCTATTGCAGTCAGAACGATGGTATAGCCCGTCAGTTTGCGCACATAACTGCCTGCCTTTCGTCGAAACAGCACCCGAAACAAAATATGAAGCAGCCAGGGAATCTGTATGATCAGATTCGCCACTACTGTTGACCCCAACACCGCCGCCGTACCATACCGTGAGACCAGCAGCAGGTTCAGACACAGATTGACTGCTGCTGCCACTAATGGACGGAAACGATCCTCATGCCAGATTCCCGCTGCATCCTTATATGTGGAAAACAGCCCGCAGAGGATAGACAGATAAAAACAGCTGCCAAACAGTAAGACCACAGGAAATGACAATAGATTTTCTCTGCCTGCCCACAGTTCCATAAACGGCTGGCAAAGGGTAACATACCCACTGATACATACGGTAGAAATCCATACCGTCAAAAATGTCAGTGTTTCAAAATTTCGGTAATTTTTCTCCATCGTCTCTGTCACAAGACTGTGTCCAATCCCCGCCGTACAGGAACTGAACAGCAAAAAGACAAACAGGATGCAGGCATGCATGATATAGTAATAATTCTGATAAATTGCCAGCGCTGTCAGTCCCAGAAACGAAGAGATTACCAGGGAATCTGCCGAGCTGATAACAGTGTTTCCTGATTTTGAGATAAACAGGTCTCTTACCCTGTAATTAAGTGCCCGAACTTCTTCTTTTTTCAGCGTTCCAATGGGTTCATACTCCGGGAAAAGCCTGGCAGCGATCCGGCTATTGATCAGATTTTTTGCAATCTGTGCCAATGGCAGAAACAGAAAATACAGATAATAATTTCGAAACAGCAGCAATGTAACGATCTGCACGGTCTGTTGGATCAGAATCACGAAAGCAGACGTTTTATCGATACAGTCATTTCTCTGGTGGGCGTACAGCAGACTGTTGCGATACGCAAACAACCAGTAAGAAAGAACCGTTCCTCCCAGATTCATACCATATAATACATACAGGTTCAGATCCGGTGGCAGATCCTTTTTAATAAAAAGCGGAAGCGCCGGAGCTGCCAGAAGCCCTGCTGCCAGAATAACCAGCCCGATCATCCTGTAATATTTACGATACAATGCCATCAGGGCACAGATTTTTTCCTTCTCCCCCATGGCAATGGGACGGTACATACTGAAGATCATGGCGCTCCCTACCCCCAGTTCTGCCAGATTCAGCACCTGCAGAACAGAAGAAAACAGGCTTCCCAGTCCCAGATATTCTGTTCCAAGTGTATGGATTATCACTGTTCTGGTCACAAAAGGCATTCCAAGATTAACGATTTTCTGTAATATCCCATATAGCAGATTTCTCATTGCATTTTCTGTCTTATCATTCTGCATGCCGTTTCTCCGTTACTCTCTTTTCTGTCTTATTTTTGTTTCTCTTTCATTCGCAGACACATTTATTTTTCCCAGTCTGTGTTTTCCCGGATGATATGCGCCGGATATCCCCCTATCAGGAGATGATTTCCAAACATACCTCCTGTGATCGTGCTTCCATACGCAACGATGGAATGGCTGCCTATCTCCGTACTTCGAAGAATTGTTACATCTGCCCCGATCCAGACATGCGTTCCGATCCGGATCTCACAGCTGCGTAATTTTTCCCGTCCGTTATAAAAAACATGATGTGCCGCCATATCCATAATTTGTACATTCCACCCAAACATACAGTCCGATCCCACAGTAAGCTGTGAATCAATGTACAGAAGGAAATTACGATTCGCTGAAAAACCATCTCCAAACACCACATCAGCCTTGTCTCCCAGAAACAACCGGCTTCCTTTATGAAACTGTGCCGTCCCCTGAAACTCAATCTTTGCGCCCGGTGCAAAAGATACGGCTCCCCTGTCTCTCACTGGAATCCCTTCGGAACCGCCGCGGCCAATGGAGATCATATATTTTGATACTATATCCGCCGAAAGCATGATATTCCCTCTGTGCAGTTCCCGGAGAGATACGCCATATCCGATAAAAAAAGGAAGTCTGACAGCCTGAGAAACAGGCAACATACGGAAATTAAAATACAGATTTACCGGAAACCGGAAAAGCCGGTAGATTCCTTCTGTGATTCTGTTTCTGAGACTTTTGAACAATCGTTTTATCATTTACTCTGTCCTGGCAGACTGACTCTGTTTCTATTGACGGCTTTATCTGTTATATACTTCATCTGCCGCATCCGTTTTTTTCTGACAGCCCCTGCTCTCCTGCGTCTGCCGATCCGAAACAGCCGGACTCTTGCGCCATTGAATTTTCCGGTCACATAGCCTCCTGATCGTTTTATAAGATGTTGGATACGGATCCGGAAAGGATATTGGATGCATACTCCTTCATCCTGAGGAAAATGAAGATTGATATACAGATCCTTCGTCTTCGTATACCGATATCTTCGTTCTGTCATAAACGTCCGCAAGGCATCCTCCCATAGATACAGGATCTGTTCCCGCTTTTGTTTTTCTGTATACGCTGGAGTTTTTACTCTGTCCAGCCACAGTATCGGACCATTCATCCTTTTTAACCGCTGAAAATATTCTTCGGAAAGCGCTTCTTTCTGATACAGTCCGTGATATAACAGGGAATAAAAGTAATCATCTTCATCCATACGGAAAAACCCCCGTTCATCATAGACTCTGTTCTCCAACATCGCTTTCTGCCAGCGCCGGTCATAATAGCCATCCCCCACACAGCGAATGTCCAGATCCAGCTCTTTTCCCTGACAGAAAAAACGGTAATGTATGCCATTGTCCCGTGAAAGCCTTGGAACTGCCCCTAAAACACTTACCATTTTTCTCCGGTCTTTGGAGCTTTTGCACAGCACATCGATATCATTATGTCCATCTAAAAGAAGCTCTTCATAAAAATTTTCAAAATTTCGCAAAACCAGATACGTACAATGATCATTGCATGCCGCAAATGCTTTTGAAGCGCTTTTCCAGTTTTTCCGTTTATGTACAGCCCCCCGTTCTCGCTGATATTTCTTTCTGTGTTTTCCCATACCTCTCCTTTTTACTTGCTGAATAATAACTGCCGTCCTGCATCTACCGCTTCCGCCTTAGTATCCGTCATATGAATGGAATGGTTCCCGATGCCAAATACCTGTCGTATCTCCTTTTTTAAGGCAGTCATCTCTTCCAGTGTTCCTCCGGTCAGAATATAAATGCCAGTAGAACCTCCTCTGAAATAACAGGCTTTTGCTTTCTTTGTCAGACCGGGATACCCCTCCTCCCGGCTCCCGACCCACGCCTGACCGCCATATAACCCAAGCATCCATTGGAAAAATTTCTGATAGGAGACCCGTTTGCGCTCCTGATACACGATCCCGCTCTGCCTGTGCAGCAGCTGCTCACAAAGCTTTCTTTTCCCCCGTTCCCTGGCTTTCGGCCATAGACATGCTACATAGCTGTGCCGGTCGTAGATCAGATACAGATATGCCATATACCGCAATGCCTCTGCCTGAATGCCTCTTCCCTGAAAAAAAACATAATCATACACTTTTCGGATCTGTGGCAGACGCACTATCGGTACTTTCTGGTGATAATACATAGCAATCGCCACACGATGGGAACCATCCAGGATACCGTTGCCTTCCCCTACCGGGATCACGGACTTTCCGGCATCCACGCCATGCTCCCTGATATCATCTATCAACGCATCAAAACATTCCAGATACCGGTAAATAGAATCTTTGCTCTCCGTACCCGGTTCTGTAAAAGTCCCTTGTGTAAAAGCCCGGATATGTTCCGTATATAATTTCTTCGCCAGTTTCTGCCTCTGCCCTTTTTCCCTGCATTCGATATAAAACAGTTTGCATGCAAGATCCAGCCGTTCCGGTTTCAGAAACTGTTCTGCATCCACATACTCTACTGGCAGACACTGGTTTGGATCCAGATGCCACCCATTCATAAAAAAACGGGAAAAATAATCTCCAATCCGGATCTCTGTAATCTTTTTCTCTGTCTGAATCCTCATTTTTATCACCTCACTCCTGTTTATTATTTCGGTATATCCCTAGTTTTCACTTTTATGTATTTCTACAACTTTATGCAAATACTGCTCCCTATCTGTTATTTTGGAAAAATATTCTTTACAGATGCAGTGTGACACTAAGGCTTTTTTCCATTGTTGTACCGTCCGGGAAAATGTTTTACCTTTACTGTCAAAAAACAGAGATTCAATATTCCAAGCCGCATCCGAAGCCTGTTTTTTCTCCCTGAAACCTCCTGTATACATACCTCTGCACATCTGCGGTAAAGTTTTTGCAGGCGGTGTCGGAACTGTTGATAGTTTTCAACATCCCACGTTTTCAGTGATGCATAATCTATCAGCACAGTGTACAGCCGTTTTCCTGTCAACTCTGCCAGTGCATCCTGCTTCCTCCGTCTGTAGAACCGGTATCTGTCATATAAAATCTCCACATAATCCAGACGACGGATATTCATTTTCCTGCCCATAATCCCAGTTGGATTCTGATAATACCAGTACAAAGCACAGGGTAATACGGCAATACGCGCTGCCTTTGCGTACAGGCGATACGATAGTGCTTCGTCCTCATGAAGTTTTCCTTCCGGAAATAAGATATCTTTAAAAAGATCTCTGTGGTACAGTTTGTTCCAGGACACGGTGCTTTCCAGATAGATCTGTCTGTCGCTGCTGTAAATACGCCATTGCATCTCTTCACCTGAAAATACGCAACAGCTTCCATCCCAAACAGTACTTTCCGGCAGTTGTTTATCAAACTGCTCAAAACCACACTGTGAAATGTCACAGTGTTTCATTACCGCAGCCTGATACAGCGTTTCCAGATAACTTGGAGCCACCGCATCATCTGCATCCACAAATGCGACCCATTCTCCATTTGCCTTCCTGATTCCTGCATTGCGTGCCGCCGAAAGTCCTCTGTTTTCCTGATGTATAACCCGGATGCGCGCATCCTGCTGTGCATAGCTGTCACACAGTGCGCCTCCAGCATCCAGAGAACCATCATCCACCAGAATGACTTCATACGTCTGCCATGTCTGCAACCGGATGCTTTCCATACAACGGGGCAGATATGATTCTGCCTGATACACAGGCACGATCACACTGATACAGCATGACTGATCATGCGACACCTGTTCCTTTCTTTTTTCTGATCCATTTGTATTCATTTCAGATTCTTCTGCTATAATATCCATTCAAAATATTCCACAATATCATAAAACACTTCTGTACATGGGCTTTAGCCACTGCCTCCGCCGGTGCCACCAGAGAGCAAAAATACGACGTTTACAGAGGAAATATTCCAGCAACCGGAAATCTCCCCTTCGGATACACCATGCCACCGGACTGATCAGCCGTTTCCATGGAAATAGTGTAAGGCTTGCGCCTGTAACCGGGTCTGCTGCCAGCTTTCGGGCAGTTATTTTCCAATCTTTGCCCAGCACATATTCTCCATTTCTGCATATATTCTTTTTCGTTCCATTTTTCCCTGTATCCTTGTTTATATTCTCTTTCCTTTCTTCTTTCTCTGCATCCCTTCTGATCTTCTCCTGCACATCCCGTTCCGACAGCACTATACATACCACGCAGGTACGGATCAGACATCGGAATTTCTGTTCATACGTTCTGCACGGACGCACCTCCAGAATCCATTTCCGGGTGGCAAGCTGCACATTAAGCTGCTGACGATAGTCGATCTCTCTGCGTGACAGACTGCCGGAAACAAGCATCCGATACGTCATGGAAACCAACGGTACCGTACAGATACTGATATCCTGCTGATACAGTTCTGTGAGAAATTGCAGATCTTCTGCCAGCGTCAGATCTTCCTGAAACACAATCCCAGTATGCAGTAAGGTCTCCCGACGAAATAATTTATTCCACAGATATCCCCAAAATCCGTTTTCATACTGTTCCCTCATAAAAACTTCCGGAAACGTCTGCCGTGTAAAAATATCATATCGTTGTGTTTCAACGGTCTGGATCTTTCCATCTGGATACCGGCGTCTGAAATTTGCAGCAATCAGGTCAATGCCTTTCTGCTCTTTCCCGGAAAAAACTTCTGTAAGGAACTCCTTTGCAGGAAGATCATCCCCATCCACAAACCATATCCATTCTCCCGCTGCCAATGCCAGTCCTTTATTTCTGGCAGCTGAAACGCCGGCATTTTTCTGATGAATTACCCGCATCCGGCATTCTTTTATTGCAAACTGGTTCAGTATATCACCGCTGCCATCGGAAGAACCATCATCTACTGCGATCAGTTCCCAGTCAGAAAAACTCTGCTCAAAAATCTGTTCCAGCGTTTCTTCCAGATATTCTGCTTTGTTATACACAGACAGAACGACAGATACTTTTGGATGTTCTGACATTTTCTCCTCCTTAAGACATTCTCCCCTGAAATCCTCTTTCTACAAATCATACTGGTTATGTTTCTGACATACTCTGTTCAATTTCCTATCTTACACACTGTAAGAATGTCGCTCTATGTTATATCTTTCTCGAAAATTCTTCTTATGGGAGTACATAAGAAGAAGCAGCACACAGGATTGATGCTTCATCAGCCAAAGCTGCACACGCAGCTTCCATGATATGTCCAACTGCGTCTGCTGAAATACTTCAAGCAACCGTTTATCCGATAAAATGTTCCCGATTTGTTCATGCGCCTCTCTCCTCGTTTTGGCACAGGCGCACTCCATACCGATCACATTGCAGGCATAATACAGCAGATGCCAGTTCAGCTGCTGCGTAAAATCAAAGTCTTCTGTTTCCTGAAACTCTTGTCTCAGACATTGGTTCATCCGCTTATAAACGTTCCAGGCCCCCGGTCGGTATCCGGTGGTAATGCTTCCCGGATTCTCATAATACTGATAGAAAAACTTCTCCTTAAGATACACAAACCGCCTCGCATGATATCCGGCCTGCGCATTGAACAGGTTATCCTCAGACCACCGGATCTCCGGTTCAAAACGCAATCCATACTGTTCCAGAAATGACCGTCGATACAGGCAGTTCCATACCTGCAGCAGCGGGCCGTAGTTTAAATCTGCTCCCATCAACAGCGCGGGATACAGTGATTTTTTCAGTGCATCTCTGTCATATACGCCTGCTGCAAGAGATGTAGTAACTTCTCTGACATCCCCATTTTTCAACATCCGTTTATGATCGCACATGACCAGATCGGCATCATGACATTCTGCCGCCTGCACAAGTTCCATGTACATGGCAGGTTCCACCCGGTCGTCACTGTCCACAAATCCCACATAACGCCCGGCTGCTTCCCGCAATCCTGCATTCCGTGCACAGCTCAGCCCGCCATTTTCCTGATGAATGACGCGGATGCGTCCATCCTCCTGCCTCAGCTGTTCACAGATTTCCCCGCTGCCGTCCGTGCTTCCATCATCCACCAGCAGAATCTCCAGATTTTTCCATGTCTGCTTCAAAAGACTGTATACACAACGGCACAGATATGGCTTTGTCTGATACACCGGGACAATGATCGTGATCAGCGGTTCATATACTCCCGAAATTTCTCCAGTTTTTTTCTCGTCCAATCCATTTTCTCCTTTCCAAGCAATGGACCTGCCACCTGTTTGATCCCTTTTCGGATCTTCACATTTCCTGGCAGCCAGGATACGGCAAACAGATGCTCACAGATCGTGCGCTCCGTATTGTGATGCAAACAGTTCGCATAATCATAGGGAGAAAAATATTCCTGGGGATATACCACGATGCCATCCGAAAGCTCCTGATATTCATCCTTTCGGTGCAATCCCCGTTTTTCCAGCATCCGGGTCAGTTTCTCCACATTTGTCCCCGGTATGGGTTCCCCGTTTCTGTCGTAAAATGCCAGATTCTCATACAACAGCAGAAATTGTTTCATCAGTGGATGTTTCGGTTCACATGCCATAAAACTGGTAGCTACATATAACTCCTCTTCAAATCCAAGCACACAACGATGAGATAAGATACTGTCAAAGTTCTGATATACTTTTACATCCATATCCAGATAGATTCCACCATAATGAAAAAGTGCATGTACCCTTGCCGCATCACTGACAAATGCGTATTTTCCTGCCCGGTATGCAGCGGAAGTATAGGGAATGCTGTAGACATCAAAATTTTTCTCATTCCATTCCCAGATTTCATAATCCGGCAGTAATTTTTTCCATGACTCTATCCGGCGTCTTATTTTTCCCGGCTTATCACTGCCAAACCAGCAATAATGTACGATCTTCGGTATCATGACGTACTCCTTTCCCGTCAAAATAATGGTATTATCTATCTGTATCCATCCAATGATAGATTTTTTTAATCTCTTCCATACCGGCATAAGATTGCTTCCGGGTATTTGCGATCAGCATCTCCCGCAGGCGATCGTCCTGCAAAATCTCGGCCATTGCCTGACTGCACGCTTTCGTCTCCAGTGGGACGATCACTCCGTCATACCCATTTACAAGCTGACTTTCCGCCGTAGGATATTCCGTGATGATCACAGGCTTATGCAGTGCCTGCGCTTCCCGCACTGCTACAGATTTTCCCTCATATCGGGACGGCTGCACATACCAGTCACAGGCAGCCAGATACGGATACGGATTTACTTTTTTCCCAAGCAGAATCACGGATTTTTCCACATGCTGTTCCCGGATTTTCTGACGGATCAACATTTCGTCGCTTCCATACCCGATGAGATACCAGATGATCTGTATGCCCTGTTCCTGTATGCGCCTGCACAGTTCCGGAATAGACTCAAAATTCTTTGCCTTGCAAAAACGTCCGATGGATAACAGTACCCATGTTTTTTCAGATTGTTCTGAAAGGTTTTGATTCAAAAAATCCATATACTCTGACGTATCAGCCGCCTGTTTATAGATCAGTTCCACAGGAAGAAGATTTTCCACACATTCCGTCTTTTTCTGTAACCGTGGAAACCGCTGTGCAAATGCCTTTTCACACTCCGGGGAAACGGCAGCGATCCGGTCATAGGCATCCCACATCGCTTCTTCCGCATCTTCTATCTGCACTGCCGAATAATCAGTATGTACCCAGGCCGCTTTCTGCTTTGCACGAACCTTATCAGCCACAAAATAATGGGGTGTCAGAAAACTGATGGCAAGATCATATTCTGTCTCCGATGAAATCAATGGCATCCATTTCCTTGTGTATCTGTGACTTTCATGCAATTTTACCTGACTGCAATCTCCGCCATGTTTTTTCTGGTAATGACGTGCCACAAGTTTTCCACGAACTCTTGCAACAGCCAACAGGAAATGCCCCTGACAAAGTACTTCTGTGACAGGACGCGCCAGCTGCGCATATGCTCTGAGCTCCGGCAAAAGCGTTACCTCTTTTGGAATCTGCGAAAGCAGTTCCCCCTCATGTCGAAATAGAAATAATGACACATCATACCGGCTGTGATCCATTCCGTATAACAGCCCCAACAGAGAACGTTCCACCCCTCCGGGATGCATAAAATGTGATACGATTAAAATTTTCTTTTTACGCTTCTCCTGTTTTTCCATAAGATATACAACTCCTCCAGCATCCCCGGAATCGTACAAAGTAACGTCAACAGCTTCCTCGGCGATTCCTTTACATACTGTGGATCATGTGCCATCCGGCTGTTGGCGCAATAATGGATCGTATCCATCAAAAGCCGTTTTCTGCTGGTTGGAAAGGTCATGGCTGTTTTTCGGAGACAGGCAAATCCTTTGGGATTCTCTGCGTATTGTTTCCACATGGAATGTGTCGATCCATCGGGCTGATAGTCCACTTCACAGAGCACATGATCCAGAACTGCCAGTTTATAATACTGATCCACAAGTATATATTTGTATGCCAGCCCCATATAATGTTCCCCCGGAAATACTGGATACGGTGGCACGCTTCGCATTACATCGGTACGGTAGACCAGCTTTTTATCCCCAATCCCCCCGGCGGCATAATAACCGCCCAGTGTCGTCTCTGTCAGTCCCGGCGGGAAGCCTTTTCCAATAACTTTTCCAGTGTGCATCTCACAATCCAGACCGATCAGCCCTGCATACCCGTTTCCTTTTACCGTTTTCCATGCAATCCAAATCTGCTCCACTGCATCCGCACACAACCGGTCATCGGAATCTAGACACAAGTTCAGTTCCGTCTTAATCGCCTCATAGGCAGTGTTGTGCGCTACATGCATCCCGCCATTTTCCTGATAAATATACTGGATTTCAAAGTCGGTTGTCGTTTTGATCCACTGTTTAACCAACGCCCTCGTGTTATCCGTGGAACCATCATCTACCACCAGCCATACAAATGCCTTACAACTCTGGGCATAAAGGCTTTCATACACTCTCAAAAGCGTATGCGCCCGGTTATAGGTGGGGGTAAAAATCGTCAAAAACTGCTTCATTCTATTATTTTCCATTCCATACTAATATCCATTCTGTCAGTTCTCCCGGCAACACAAATAACTATGGAAATATATTTTCCATACCCTCTTTTGCCATATCATTACGCTTCTCAACATCAATTTCCAACGGCCAGTGTTTCTGATAAAACTGCTCCATTCTCTGCGCCGCTTCCTGAATCCCGTATCCGGCTGCTGCGATTTTCTGTGCATATGCTTCCCTGCCGTTCCCTGTTTCTTTTTCCTTTCCTTCTGTCCCTTCCCAATCCGGTCTCTTCTCTGGTTGTTCCAACGAACAATCCAAAACTTTCAAAATATGCTCTGTCCACTTTTCCGGCGATTCCTCCAGACTACAGACCTCCACCAGTTCCTCCGCCAGAATGCATTCCGGCGAAATGCGGTCAGACATCAGACAGGGCAGCCCTGTCGCCTGCGCTTCTACGATAGTTACCGGAAATCCTTCATAGAGAGACGGAAATACCATAAGATCCATCCCCTGCAATAAAAGATGCACATCTGACCGGTTTCCGGTAAAGATTACTTTGTTTTCCAGCCCTGCTTCACGGACTTTACGGACAATTTTCTCCCGACCGTCTCCATCTCCTACAAGCAGCAGCCTGGCATCCGGTTTTTTCTTACTTACCTCCGCAAACACACTTATGAGAAACCCATGATTTTTCGCCGGATGAAACCGCCCCACATGCCCCAGCACTTTGCAGCCTTCCAGATGCAGTTCCTGACGGATCTTCTGTGCCTCCGCTTTGCAATAATGAAACAATTCCAGATCAATGGCATTTGGCATTATCCCATATGCATGCCCGGAAAACATCCAGTCACCGGCAGCCGTTCCACAGGCAAGCAAATCTGTGGCATACTCCGGTATCCGTCGCTTACAATACAGGCGCAACAGATACTTCAGATCTTTCCGGGCGCCTGCACTGTGACTGTGGGCAATCCGAACCGGCACACCAGCATCTTTTGCGCATTTCAGTACAACAGCGCTGAAACAATCCAGATGCACATGAATTATCTGATACTCTGAATGTTCCCGAAAAAAACGTTTTAACTCCTGTCGGTAAGCAATGCTCCAGGGACACAGCCGGGAAACATGCCAGATACGGCCTCCCAGTTTCCAGATCTCCCTGTCATAGTTAGTTTCAAATGATCGATGCTCCAGAAAATCAAACTGCACCTTCTCCCTGTCCATGAAACGATCATAATTCATAAGCATTGTTTCCAGACCGCCCCGCCCCATATAAGTAACGATATGTAATATACGGATCATATCCTTTCTCCTGCTATAATATATTCATGGTTAATGCCCTTGTAATCAGTAAAACATTACCCATCTTGCTTCTTATGCTGTCAGAAAATCTGAAGCAATTAAATTTCTGTTCCTCCAGATTTTCTTATCTGCCCTGTCACATAATCATGGGAGCAATCAATTACCAGCCGTCAGCATCCGAATACTATATGCATAAAATCCCAGATATCCAACGATCAGACACACATACAGCAGCTTTGCCGACTTTTCTGAAAAAATATGTTCGATTTCCCAGGGCAGCAAAATATAGCTATACAGAGAAAAATACACTGGCAGCCTTCCGATAAAGATCCCACTGGTAAACATGGAGATCAGATAAAAACCGGTCGCTGCCACTGACATATTCGTACACAGGTTGATGACCGGATCATCCGCTTCCCGGATCTGGCGGATGCCAATAACTGACAGAACCGCAGGCATCGCATAGACTGCCACGCGCAGCGGGTTTGTCCCGTCATCCTCCAGCATCTTCCAGTCGCTGACCACATTTTTATAAGAAGTATCCTGCAGAAACACATCCAATATGCCCGTAAACTGCCCCGCAAAAACCACGAGTAACATGACCACCGCCATAAAAAAAATGGTCTTCCGGTTCCACGCCTTTCCCTGTGCCAGAAACAAAAATGGCAGTACCAAAAGCGCGCTTCCATGAAATGCTGCCGCAAGCAGCACCAACAAAATTACAACGATATATCTGCGTCTCAGCAAAAGTCCCATACATGCAAACGTGATCGCAACGGCGGTAAATTGCCGGATACCGTTAAACATCCATGAAATATAATCTGTAGATGCCAGAAATAAAAACATAGACAACACATACCGGGTGGAATATTTCCGATAGACCAATGCAAGTATTCCCCCCTGCAAGATGGCAAGGATGCAAAAATAGATTTTTACATTCTGCGTGATCAGACTGTGGATCAGCGCAGAACAGAAATAAAATCCCCAGTCCTTAGATACACTGCTCATATAACTTCCGATGTCATGCAGCGTATTCGGCATGTCTTCAAACATCATGACATAGGAGCCGGTATCCCCCACCTCTCCCCGTACTGTCGTCATCCAGATCAGGGGAAGGACAGCTGCCAGCGCCCAGACCGGATGATAACGCAATGCATACCGGTCTGCCACCCGAACGGTTCTCTTCATGCCTTCCATTTTTACTGACAGACCCCCGAAAAACAGCATCCACACAAGAATGCCCCAATATGACAGTTTCATATGCCCAGTTCCTGCAGCGTCTCTCTGACGACCTTCGTTCTGGAAAATTCCCGTTTCATTTTTTCGTGTCCCGCCTTTCCCATGGCTGCACGTTTTTCCGGTGGAGTCTCCAACATCTGACGCATCTTCTGATACAGGCTTTCTGCATCCACTGCCCGCACCAGCAGACCGCTTACCTCCGACTCAACCGCTTCCCTGCATCCGGGAATATCACTGGTAATGACCGGTCTTCCCATGGCGGATGCCTCCAGCAGCACATTGCTCATCCCCTCATGGTAACTTGGCAGCAGCACACAGTCCGCATGCTGATAAAAAGGTCTTGGATCACTCTGAAATCCATGAAAGACCACAATCTGTTCTTTTTCCATTTCTTCCACCTGTTCCTCATATCCTTCCTCAAAAAATCCCACCAGATCCAGTACAAAAGAAGCATTCTCCGCTTTCAGCCGCCGAACTGCCGCAAACAATTCGTCAATGCCTTTTTCCTTCATGATTCTCCCCAGATACAAAAAATGCATCGTCTGATTCTGTGGATACGGCAGCAGCGGATATTCCTCCAGATTGATTCCTGCACCGGACAATACCTTCTCCTTTTTCTCCGGGAGTACATGCCGTTTCTGAAATTCCAGCGCATTTTCCTGATTTTCAAAAAATACGATACGCACTTTTCGAAACGCCCTTCGATATAGCAATGTTACAAGCAGTGCCATGCCCTTTTTCTGAAATGCCGTCCCAAGCCCCTGTACGTTGGCGCAAAACGGGATCTTTTTTCTGGTGCATAGCAATCCTCCATAAATATTTGGCTTGACAGAATAGGTAAGCACAAGATCCGGCTGTTCTGCTTCCAGTATCCTGCGATACAGCCCCAGAAGCCGCACTTCCTGCAAAGGATTTTTCCCCCGCCGTTCCATCTCCGTCTGCCAACACCGCAGCCCCATCCGCTGAAAATCTTTTTCATGACCGGTAAATGGCATGCACAGCACAACTTCATGCTTCCGGCAAAGCGCCTCGATCAGTTCCCTGTGAAACCGCCAGAGCATATAGGAATGATTCGTCATGATCATAATCTTATCCATGCATCGCTCCTGTTCCGCCTTCTGTCGCAGTTTTCTGTGAAAGGCTCCCGGTTCCGCCTTCTGCCACACCTTCCTGATGCAGGACACTTCCAAAGGTCTGCAGGAAGCATTTCAGATCCATGAAAAATCCCAGATGCTTCACATAATAGCCATCCAACGCCGCTTTCTCCGCAATCTCAAGCTCATCCCTGCCATGAATCTGTGCCCATCCGGTCAGTCCCGGACGCACATCATTCGCCCCGTATCTGTCTCGCTCCTTAAGCAGGTCATACTGGTTCCAGAGAGCCGGTCTTGGACCGACCACTGTCATATCACCTCGCAAAATATTAATCAGCTGCGGCAGTTCATCCAGCGAAGTCTTTCGTAAAAACCTGCCTGTTTTTGTCAAAAACTGTTCTGGATCTGTCAACAAATGTGTCGGCACATCCGCCGGAGTATCTGTCCGCATCGTCCGGAATTTCATGATCTCAAAGTGCTTTTTATGTATTCCCACCCGTTTTTGCCGGAAAAAGACCGGCCCCGGAGAATCCATTTTTATCGCAAGTGCAATAAGAAGAAACAGCCAGGACAGCAGTGCAAGTCCGCACACAGACAGCACCACAGCCAGCAGTCTCTTTATTACACTACAATACATCTGTTGGTATCGCCTCCTTTTATTTCTGTATGTCCCGCATCTTCTTTTCTGAAATCTTTCCGGTTCTGTTTTTGATATATCGTTTCTTTTTTATATCAAACATCTGTTTCAGGAATCTTCCTTCCAAAGATTTTTATCATGCAGTTCTCTTTTTTAGAAAATTCCTGTCACTTCCGGAAAATACAGGGAACAACCGTTTGTATTTTCCCTGTATTTTCAAAAAATGAAGAAAAAGAAAAGAGATTTCCCGTACAATGTACAGGAAATCCCTTACGAAATTTCTCTTAATTTGTCAGTAGTTAACGTTTTATGAAAGTTCAAAAGCACCAGTATACAACTGATAATATTTACCCTTCTGGGCGATCAGCTCATCATGACTGCCACGCTCTGTGATCACGCCCTGCTCCAGTACCATGATCGCCTTGGAGTTCTGTACCGTTGACAGACGATGCGCAATGACAAATACAGTTCTGCCTTCCATCAGCTGATCCATACCGCTCTGGATAATCGCCTCTGTTCTCGTATCGATACTGGAAGTCGCCTCATCCAGGATCAGTACCGGAGGATTGGCAATGGCTGCTCTCGCAATGGCCAGCAGCTGACGCTGTCCCTGAGACAGATTTGCGCCATCCGAAGAAATGACCGTGTCATATCCATCCGGCAGATGGCGGATAAAGAAATCCGCATTTGCCAGCTTTGCTGCTGCCAACACCTCTTCATGAGTGGCATCCAAACGGCCATATCTGATATTTTCCTCAATCGTTCCCGTAAACAGATGGGTATCCTGCAATACGATGCCAAGGGATCGACGCAGATCAAACTTGCGGATGCGTTTGATATCAATACCATCATACAGGATCTCGCCCTCCTGAATATCATAAAAACGGTTGATCAGATTGGTAATGGTCGTCTTACCGGCTCCCGTAGGACCGACAAATGCGATCTTTTGTCCCGGTTTTGCAAACAGTGACATATCTTTCAGGATTACTTTATTTTCATTATATCCAAAGGTAACATTATGGAAACGGACGTCGCCCTTCAACTGGGTATAAACTGTTTTTCCGTCAATGACCTCTTTCCACGCCCAGATGCCCGTACGTTTCTCGGACTCTGTGATATGGCCTTCTGCATCCATATTCGCGCGCACCAGTGTGACTGTTCCCTGATCCTCCTCCGGTTCTTCATCCAGAAGGTCAAAAATACGCTGTGCGCCTGCCAGCGCCATAACGATAGAGCTTACCTGTTGGGAAATCTGCGCCATCGGCATCGTAAAGTTCCTCGTAAAAGTAAGGAACGATGCCAGCATACCAAGCGTAATCGGAAATACGCCTGTGAGGGAAAGCGTTGCTCCCAGTGTCGCCACCAGCAGATAAGTCAGGTTACCGGTCTGAGCCATCAGCGGCATCAGGATATTTGCAAAGGTATTTGCCCGTGTGGACTGCTCTTTCAGATCATCGTTAAGCAGATCAAACTGCTCTTTGCTCTCTTCCTCATGGTTAAAGATCTTAACCACCTTCTGGCCATCCATCATCTCTTCGATATAACCGTTGACCTTACCAAGTGATCTCTGCTGCGCTACGAAATAGCGGGAACTTTTTCCACCCACAACCTTTACGATCACAAGCATAATAAACAACATGACCAGAACAAAGATCGTCAGTGGAACGCTCAGTGTCAGCATGGAGATAAATACGCTGACCATGGTAATGATGGTAGACAGTACCTGCGGCACAGACTGGCTGATCATCTGACGCAGCGTATCCGTATCATTGGTATAGCGGCTCATAAGATCGCCATGGGCATGGCTGTCAAAAAATCGGATTGGCAGTGTCTGCATATGAGCAAACATTTCATCCCTTACTTTTTTCAATACACCCTGTGAAATATTGATCATCAGACGGTTGTACAGCCAGGAGCAAAATACCGTCACTCCGTAAGCCGTTGCCATGGTAGCAATGATCGTAAACAGCTCGGAAAGCACAGGATTTTTCTGTCCGATAAACGGTGTAATATAATCATCGATCAGGTAACGCATTTCCATGATTCCCACGACCTGTCCGATGGAAGTCAGGACAATGGCGATCAGCACAATGATAAACTGTACTTTATAAATACCGACAATATATCCCATCAGTCTTTTAAATGCAGCCATCGTCTCTTTTCCGGCCAGCTTTTTCTTCGGCATATCATTCTTACTCATCCTGTAACCCTCCTTTCTGCTGTGATTCATATACCTCTCTGTAAATCTCACTGTTTTTCAGCAGTTCCTCATGGGTTCCCACTGCGGAGATCTGACCATCCTGCATAACAAGAATCTTATCTGCATGTTCCACAGAAGAGATTCTCTGTGCAATGATCAGTTTTGTCGTATCCGGGATCTCTTTTGCAAATGCTTCCCGTATCAGTGCATCGGTTCTCGTATCTACCGCGCTGGTAGAATCATCCAGAATCAGAATCTTCGGTTTTTTCAGAAGCGCTCTTGCAATACAGAGACGCTGTTTCTGTCCGCCGGATACATTCGTACCGCCCTGATCCAGCATTGTCTCATATCCATCCGGAAAACGGGAAACGAACTCATCCGCCTGAGCAAGCTTCGCTGCATGCTCAATCTCTTCCATGGTAGCATCCGGATTGCCCCAGCGAAGATTCTCTGCGATCGTTCCGGAGAACAACACATTTTTCTGAAGTACCATAGATACGGAATCACGCAGTGTCTTCAGATCATAGGTTCTGACATCCTTGCCGCCTACCAGCAGCCTTCCCTCTGTCACATCATACAGACGGGGGATCAGCTGTACCAGCGTCGTCTTGGCAGAACCGGTTCCACCGATGATGCCGACGGTTTCGCCGGAATTGATGGACAGATCGATATGCTTCAACACTTCTTTTGTCTCATCCCCATTATAGGCAAAGCTTACATGGTCAAATACGATAGAACCATCCGGAATGTCATAATCCGGGTTCTCCTGATTTTTCAGAGAACTTTCTTCCTGCAGAACTTCTGCAATACGTTCGCCGGAAGCTTTTGCCATGACACACATGACCATAACCATAAACGCCATCATCAGACAGGACAGGATCTGCACAGAATAAGTGATCAGACTCATCAGTGATCCTGTCGTCAGATCCTGTACCACGATCATCTGCGCACCGGTATAACTGAAATAGATGATACAGATAAAGATCATGGCAAACATGCACGGCATCTGTAAGATGATGCGTTTTTCTGCGCTTTTTGACAGCTGCAGGATCCGTTTGGATGTTACATTGAATTTATCAATCTCATGGGATTCTCTCACATACGCTTTTACAGTACGGATACCGGTCAGATTCTCCTGTACAACGGCATTTAATTTATCATACTTCCGGAACAGACGCATGAAATATCCGTGGGCAGAACGGATGATCAGATACAACACCAAGCCCAGCACCGGAATGGCAACGATAAATACGAGAGACAGTCTCGCACTCAGGGTAAATGCCATGATCAGGGAAAAGATCATCATAATCGGCGCCCTTACCAGTGTACGGATGATCATCATGTATGCCATCTGTACGTTTGTGATATCCGTTGTCATACGGGTTACCAGACTCGCCGTGGAAAACTTGTCAATATTCTGGAACGAAAAATCCTGAATCCGGTAAAAAATATCTTTTCTCAAGTTTCTTGCAAGTCCTGCGGAAGCCACAGCGGCAAAGCGGCCGGATAACAGACCGCAGATCAGACCGATGACCGCCATGATCAGCATAATGCCTCCGATACGAAGAACATAACTCAGATTTTCACTGGAAAATCCGTTGTCGATCATTTTGGACATCAGGAATGTGACCATTACTTCCATCAGAACTTCTCCCACCATGAATACCGCAGACCCAATGGAAGACGGCTTGTATTCACGAATGGATTTTGCTAATGTTTTAATCATTCCTTACTTACACTCCTTCTATACTTTTAAAATCTATCTCAACAATTTTTATTCCAAAACTTCCGGGAATCTATTTTGTCACGGAACAATTTTATATAAAATCGGAACTTCTCTGCTATTCCTTTCAGTCACAGGAACACCGCCGCCTGCAATTTTCTGTACCTGCATGGGCTTTTTCCTGACGGGCACACATCGCTTCCAGATTGCCATACATCAGATCCAGACACTCCATAAAAGCTTCTGTCTGCTCCGGGCTGACCCCTTCAAACAGGTTCTGTTCCATACAACTTCCTCTGCGTTCCATCTCCTCGAACAACGCTTCTGTCTTTTCCGTTGTCACAATATAATTGCACCTTCTGTCTTTTTCAGAAAGCTCCCTGGTCAGAAATCCATTCTGTTCCAGACGATTTAGAACCCCCGTCACTGTTGGGTTTGACAATCGAAATGCCTTCTCAATCATGACCTGCTTGACTTTTTCCTCTTTATGATCCATCAGATAAAACAGGATATCCGCCTGTCTTCCGGTAATGCCGATTGCCTCCATATCCCGGTTGGCATGGGCGCGCATCATACAGTCAAACCGCTTCATCTTCTGACAGATCTCATGCAGTATTTTTCCATCTGTTTCCATATTTTGCCACCTCCTTCTTATGTCCTGTCTCCTTCCGGATTCCTCTAAGAAATCTCTGAAACTACTTCCAAACCATTCATTTACAATATATTTGCGAAAATAAATAGCACGCTATTTATTCGCATAGCGTGCTATTTATTATATGATTACAATATTTTATTGTCAAGATTTTTTTAACAACATCTCTTCAGCAGCTCTGACCACTTCTGTATGATCACGTCCATATCAAACCGATGTACAGTTTCGCTGGTCTGCTCGGAAAAATGTTTTCGAAGTTCTTCGTTTTCTATCAGTATACTGATTTTTTCTTTCATCTGTTCCAGATCAAACGGCGTTATGAGATAACCATTTTTTCCTTCCATGATGATTTCTGCCGGACCGGTGGGAATGTCAAAGCTGACGCAGCCTACCCCCTGTTCCATCGCCTCCAGCAGGCACATGGGAAGTCCTTCGGAACGGGAAGTCATAACATAGATAGAAGCCCGCTGCAGATAACCTTCCACATCCGGTACATTTCCGGTCAGAATAAGCTGATCCTGCAGCTGTTCCTTCCGTATTGTATCTTCCAGCAGCGGACGATCCTCTCCTGCACCAAGCACATACCAACTCCAGTCCGGATATTTTTTCAGGATATCCGGTGCAATCTTGCACAGATAATCGATTCCTTTAATCTGTGTCAACCGCCCTACAGTAATGAGCATCTTTTCCCGGTTCGGAACGTTTTTCGTATCTGGCTGCTTTCTTTTGACAGGGTTGTAAATGGTCTGTATCCTGTCTTTTCTTCCCAAACATTTCTTATAATTTTCCATATCCCGTTCTGTCAGCGTCACGATCTCGTCAGCATGCCGGGCTGTATAACCGCATATTTTTTTGCGAAATTTCCGATACCGTTCAGACGGCCACTGGTAACCATAATTAAAATGTTCCCATGCGATCAGAGTAACCGGAAGCCCCCGTTTTGCCGGAACTGTCAGTATGTCCAGAATCGTATCAATATCCACAATGCAACTAATCTCCTGCTCTTTCAGAAATTTCCGCAGTCGTGGAATCAATGGTAAATACCCCGGTCCCGGAGCAATCCATGTCTTCCTTTCGTCCAGCACATATCTGGAAATCCTGTCTGATAATGGAAAAAACATTTCCTCTTGCTGTTCCACAATGCTTAAAAATACAATCTGAAATCCTTCCCGTTCCACCAGTTCATTTGCAATCATTGAAGCCACCCGTTCCGTTCCTCCGCTTCGTGTGATATCTCCTGAAAAAAAACAGATTTTTTTTGTCTGATTCTCTTCTTTCATTCTCCTGCCTCCTCTTTCCGGTATCTGGACTTCGAGACCCGATCATCTACACCCATTTTCCGAACCAGCGCCATTCCGGCAGCCAGAACGCTCCACGCATGCATCTGAAACAAAATTGCAGTCCCACGGATCATAACTTTCCAGGACTTCGGCGTTATCTGACCAACATACCTTCCCTGAGCCAGCCAGCGCATACTCTGACGCACAATCGGAACCTGTGCATATTCCTGTAATGCTTTTGAACAGCGATGAATGCCATGAGATTTCGCTGCCTGCAGCTCCTGCTTGATCAGGAAAAAGCTTCCAAATACTATATGAAATGCCATGAGATCTCCGTAATCTTCCCGGATCTCATGTTCTTTCAGATAGGTCTGAAAGTCCGCTGCAATGTCCGTCCATACTGGAATAAAATTTTTCTTATAGGAAAATGTGGTGGAATCCGTATTTACCCTGTACTGCACAACGCTTTCATCAATAAATCCATATATCGGTTTCCATGCACAGCACAGGAAATTGTGAGCCTTATCCTGTGTAAATGGATAATTCGGACTATACAGACCATGTTTCAGCAAAAAATCCCGTCGATATAACTTGCCCCAGTCATAAGCCAGATGCCCGTACTGAAAAAAACCACGGAATCGGAAATCTACGGTCTGCGTATAATCTCCATCCATCAGATGATGGATATTCACTTCGCTGACCCAGTTATCATAAAACCTCCGAAATCCCCCAACGACAATATCCGCTCTGTTTCTCTCCGCACACGCAACCAGACTGGATACTGCCCTTGTTCCATCCAGTTTGTCATCAGAATCCAGAAACATCAGATATTGACCATATGCATGATCTGTCCCCGTATTTCTCGCCTTTCCAAGTCCCTCATTTTTTTTATGTATGACTCGGACATTCCCACACTCTGCCGCATACCGGTCACAGATTTTCGGACATCCATCCGGAGACCCGTCATCCACAAGAATGATGTCAAGATAAGGATAATCCTGTTCCAGCACGCTCTCTATACATTCAGACAGATATTTTTCTGTTTTATAAACAGGAATGATTACACTGACGATTACTTTTTCCACTCTGTTATCTCCGTTCCTTCTGTTCATATATACCAGTTATGTATGCCAGAATCTTTATTCGGGATTTCCAATGCATACATTCTTCTCATTTTGACTATACATTTTTTGTATCATTAAGTCAATTTTTTGCCTGATTTTCCAGCTATTTTCCACATATTTTTCACAGTTATTACCTTGACAAAAATGATATTTATTTCTTATAATTAATAATAAACTTTATGATAACTTACTGCAAGAAAAGGAGACATACATATTATGGCTAAAACATATAAAAAACCGGTAATCTCTGTCGATCAGGGACTGGCTGAAGGCGTATATGCTGCAAGCGGTGCTACTCAGGGAACCCTTAACGTAACCTATTATGGTGTCTGGGACAGATGGGGTACGAACGGTGGTAAAGGACTTGCTCAGGCAAACTGGTCTAATATTAATGGAACAATCACTCTCAACATTACATTCAATGATACTGTTGACCAAATTGAAACAGATGATGCTTCCGTTCAGAAAAGCTGGTCCGGACAGACTGCTACTCTTACATTTGCCAGCACAGCATCCAACCCGCTTACCATCGGCATTCATCTGAACCATGGAACAAGCATTGATAACTTGAAAATGACCGGATTTACTTACAGCGTAAACTAACATTATATTTTAAATTTAATAGTATACCATTTTATCAAATGCCATTTTAAATTTATAAATGACTACAGTCTCCGGTTCATGGACCGGAAGATACAATAAATAATCTATATCATACAAAGGGGCGTGGAACATGAGTAACTATAAGAAACCTGTTATTTCTATTGACAATGGACTCGCAGAAGGTGTGTATGCAGCCAGCGGATGTTATTCAACAAATGCTTATATTCATCAGACACCGCAGACCGGTCGTGGCGATTACCGGATTCAGGTAAATGGCAAACACAGCTCTGATCATACAAAAGAATCTCAGATTTTAACAATCTCTTTCAATCAGAACGTAACATATGTAAGCGGCGGTGCAGGTCTTGCCGGTGGCAATGGCACAACAACACTTATTATCAACCTTAGTTATCATCAGAATCCTAACGATAACATCGGTTTTAGTGATTTAGTAGTAACATCTGAGCCTGGTCTTAAAATTGTAAGTGCCGTTATCTCTGATTAATTTTAACTAAACAAAAAGCGAGTTTTAACTTATGAAAACATACGAAAAACCAATCATCTCGATTGATGAAGGACTGGCAGAGTGTGGTAAAGCTAATGTAACTGTTAATGCTTCTACTGCCACATTTTCTTATTATAATGCACCTGAAACCCACGAGGCTGTTGTACAGGTTAATGGAAATATAAATAATTTAAAAGTGGAAGGATATACTTATACAACTGCATAATATAAAAAATATTTTTATTTTTCTTCTACATAATGTTCCCAATATTTGTCCTACATCTGCTTTTATATCTTTGTAGATTACCTGCCGACGACACTTCGGTGCAAAAACTATATGATACTTGCATTCCCATTTTGTATGAGCTAAACTATTGTTGTCCATTTTTAGGATCTCCCCCTGCATAGCAGGGGGTTTATTTTTTACTGTGACACAAATAAAAAAGTGGCTCAAATACTGAATTCAAGCCACTTTGTTGTATATATTTCGTTCTATTTTGGACTAATCATCCTTGTATTCTTTGTTCAACGGAAAAGTAACTGTCATAACAGTTCCCTTTTCTGTACTTTCTTCTGCCTGCACTTTGCCACCGTGAATATCAGCAATTTCCCAAACCAAAGAAAGTCCAAGACCCACACCGCCATTTTCTCTGCTACGGGATTTATCCACACGGAAGAACGGCTGAAAAATACTTTCTTTATACTTTTCTGGTATTCCGCAACCTGTGTCGGCAACCCTGACAACAAGATCGTCACCCTCCTGAGAAACAGAAACACGCACAGTTCCGTCAGGGCGGTTATACCTGATTGCGTTTTCCGTCAAATTAAAGATCAAACGATAAATCAAGGTGTCACTGCCCACCATAGTGCCGGTGCCGTCACATTCAAGAGTGACCCCTTTTTTCTCTGCCACAGGAGAAAGGTCGGCAAGAATTTCCTCAATCATCGGTGCAAGCTCAATGCAGTCATTACACGGCACAGTTCGAAGCTCGCTCATTTCAAGCAAGGTCTTTGTAACCTGCGACATTCGCTCTGTTTGTTCCTGCAATAATTTGAGGAAGTCGGCACTTTCGGCATCCAAATCAGGATGCTCAACAGAAAAAAGTTCAAGTTGTGCCTGAAGCAATGCAAGAGGGGTGCGCAATTCGTGTGCGGCATTGCCGGTGAACTGCCGTTGTGCCGTGAACCCCTCGTCAAGTCGGTCAAGCATCTGATTAAAAGAAATGCTGAATTGCTTGAACTCGGCAGGCACATCATCGGTTATCTTCATATCGGGCAAGTTATTCGGCTGAACATTTTCAACCCTTGAAGCAAAGGTGTGCAAAGGCTTCAATGCTCTGCCACTGACAAAGCATGCCAAAACACCGCCAAGCAATGTTACAACCGCTGTTATGCACCAATTTGTAGTGGAAAACGACTCCTGCGCACCGTTAACTATAATAGTTACTTCTTGGTCAAGGTCAGCACTTTCAGGGTCAAAAAATTCCTGCTCACCTTTATACGAATCGCTGTTAGCAGAAATGCCACTGCCGATAGAATCCATATAATGTCTGCCCGAATAACCGATAAGGCAATTCATAGACACGCAGGTTATACCTATAAGTATAGCAGTCATCAAAGTGATACGCCATTGAAGAGATATTTTTTTCATTCTTCTTCCCCCATTACATAGCCCTCACCGATACGATTGCGAATCGGGTCATATCCAAGAGAAGTGCGAAGTTTCTTTCTCAAAGCAGAAATATGTACCCTTATCGAATTGCTGAAATTGTCAACGCTATTGTCCCACACATGTTCAATAAATTCTTCCTGACTTATGGGGCGACCTCTGTTTACCATAAGATATTCAAGTATGCCTGTTTCCTTGCGGGTCAACGGCAAAGGTTCACCTCCGACAATAGCCTTGCGAGATTTTGTGTCAAACGAAACATCACCGCAGGTCAGCACAACATCATTTTGAGTGAACTGTCGGAGGGTAAGACTGCGAATCCTTGCAGCAAGTTCTTCCAAATGGAACGGCTTTGCCAAATAATCGTTTGCACCTGCATCCAAACCGTCAACCTTATCAGACACTTCACTACGGGCAGACAAAATCAGCACCTTTGTGTCACGGTCGGTTTTTCTGAGTGTTCTCAAAACAGTCATACCGTCAGCACCCGGTAAATTCAAATCAAGCACAACGAGGTCAAAGTTATCGTCAGCAAGCATTTGCATTGCGGTTATTCCGTCATAGCAACAGTCAACGCTATAAGCAAGACGCTTCAAGCTACGAGCGATTGTTTCGCACAATATTCTTTCGTCTTCAACAACTAAAATGTGCATAAAAACTCTCCTTGCTTTAAAGTATATTTATAATTATAGCACAAAAACATAAAATCTGTGTTAAATTTCTGTTCTTAACGAAAATTTTATATCCGATGTGCTACAATGACGCCAGAAAATGAAAGGAGTGATTGAATTGACCAGAGCAAAAAAGGCTTTATCACAGGCAGTACTGCTTATTTCGGGATCTATTATGCTCGGCTTCGGCGCAATGCGTGGCGAAACTGAAACCGTTTTGAGCAAGGCAATCAGGCTTTGTTTGGAGTGTGTAGGAATTGGATAAAAAGAAAACAAAGAATAAAAACCATAATAAGAAAAAATATACGGCATCAAACCAATTAGCCAAATTCCGAGGATGGATTCAGGCAGGAGCAACTCTGCTGACAAATATTCATCTGCCAAACTTTTTTAAAGGCGAAATTTATCAAGGCAAAGGCAAGGCTGTTTGTGTGCCGGGTCTGAACTGCTATTCCTGTCCTGCCGCATCGGGTGCTTGCCCAATCGGCTCATTTCAGGCGGTAGTCGGCTCGTCAAAATATAAGTTTTCCTATTATATAACAGGATTTCTCATTTTGTTGGGAGTTCTGCTCGGACGCTTTATCTGCGGATTTTTGTGTCCGTTTGGTTGGTTACAGGATTTGTTGCACAAAGTCCCGACCAAAAAGTTTTCAACAAAAAAACTCAAGCCACTGACATATATCAAATATGCAGTACTGCTGTTGGCAGTTGTTTTATTACCGGTGCTCATAGTAAATGATTTGGGGATGGGTGACCCATATTTCTGCAAATATATATGTCCGCAAGGTGTGCTTGAGGGTGCGTTGCCACTTTCGGCAGTCAACGAAGGTATCCGTTCGGCATTGGGAAAACTGTTTTCGTGGAAACTTGTTGTGCTGATTTCGGTAGTCGTTTTGAGCGTGCTGTTTTACAGACCGTTCTGCAAATGGATTTGCCCACTCGGTGCATTCTATGCACTGTTCAACAAGGTTTCGCTGTTTGGGATGAAGGTAGACGAGCACAAATGCGTTTCGTGCGGTAAATGTGCAAAGGTGTGCAAAATGGATGTTGATGTTACAAAAACACCTAACAGCACCGAATGTATCCGATGTGGAAAGTGCATAAGTGCCTGTCCTACCGAAGCGGTCAGCTTTCAATACGGCTTTGGCTTGTTTAGAAAAACAGTAGACGAAAACGTAAAAATTGAAAACAAAACAAACAAAAACGAAACAAAAGAGGAATTATAACGGAGGAATAATTATGAAATTTTCAAAACTCTCAAAAATCTTAACAGTAGTATTATTAGTTTCTGTATTGGCAATCAGCCTTATTGCTTGCTCAACATCAAAAAACAACAAAGACGAAAAACAATCAATAGATTCAAGTATTTCAACCTTGATGGCAACAGAACCGAACAGCGCTGACGAGGCTTCAAAGCTCTACAATCAGCTTATGGAAAAAGAAAACGAAATCTTGTCAACAGACACAGCTCTTTGGGAAAAAGTATTTATGGCTTCAAAAAAAGACACTCCAATGATTGAGGACGGCACAAACTACGGTGACTTCCTTCTCAAGACAATTGAGGGTGCAAAGGACCAATTCACAGATGAGGAATACAAAAAACTCGTTGCCGGTGCAGAACAAATCAAGGAAATTGAGGGCAAACTCACAATCTTGGAGCAAAAATATCCTGAATGTGCAAATGCACCTTCAAACGGTGACAGCGTTCCGGCTGACAGCAACGGCGTTATTTCAAAAGGCGGTGGCGCAACAAGTTTTCCGTCATTCGACGGCAAGGACCTTGATGGCAACGATATAAAGAGCAGTGACTTTTTCAAAAGCAACAATGTAACAGTTGTTAACTACTGGTTCAGCACTTGCAAGCCATGTGTCGGCGAACTTCCGGAATTAGAAGCACTCAACAAGAAACTTGCTGAAAAAGGCGGTCAGGTTGTCGGCATCAACACATTCACAATTGACGGTGACAAGACAGCAATTTCAGAAGCAAAGGACATCCTTTCAAAGAAAGGTGTAACATACAAGAACATTTGGTTTGATTCAAACAGCGATGCAGGCAAGTTCACATCAGGCATTTTCTCTTACCCAACAACATATGTTGTCGACAAGAACGGCAACATTGTAGGCGAGCCAATCGTTGGTGCAATCACTGAAAAAAATCAAGCAAAGACACTTGAAAAACTCATAGACCAGGCTTTACAGGTCAAATAAGAATAAAGCATAAAGTGATAACCTCTCCCGAATTGAACTGCCCCAAGTTGTGCAGACAGCACAAAAAAACAGGTCTATGGTAGAATAATTAAATTTTAAGCAACAAACTGATTTCGTTTTTCTAACGGAGTCAGTTTTGTTTTGTTTGAATACGGTAATTGTTGTGCGAGATTGAGAACAAATTAAAAACTATTATATGATATTGTCAATATTGGTTTACATTTTTTTCACAAGGATGTTCGACCTTATGCTGCCTCTTGTAGTGAAGCATAGTATTGTTGCCGCTTAACCATCGGAGGTAGAGGTGGTGTGGATGTAAAAATGGAGACTGCAAAAGAATCAATGAAGGTAAGAGAAGATAAAGCCAGATAGTAATTGGGGCGTGGGAGTAATCCTGCGTCCTTTTTTGTGTTTTAATGCATCTTGGTTCATATATTATGCATAGTGTTAAAAGATAAAGAATTGCGTATGGATGATATAATGTTTGGCTTAACTGAAAAAATCTTTGGAGTTGATTACTATATCGTAAAAACGTCAATTTACAGGGAACTAAAAGGACTAGCAAGGCAGATAGGGACATACCTTGAATTACCACAAGGTATGATATATTTAAATTAGATAGAAGTAGTAACCCCGCCCGATTTTTACTCCGTTTCTACTACGATTGCTGTACACAACTTGCAATATTTTGCTAAGATTTGTATTTTATGCACAGAAATGACCGATACATAAAGAAGAATTAACACCGCGTAAAATGCTGCAAATGGCAGCAGAATAGCGCCTTTTGAAAGGAGATTTTATGAGCATTCGAGTGCTTTTCATCTGCCACGGCAACGTTTAAAGTATGGCGAGAAAGACTTGATTTTGTAGGATTTTCTAGATAGAAACAAATAATTTACACCTTATTTATACCTTTGGAAGACCGAATCGGAATAATTAAAAAAGTTGTCATAATTTAGTTGGTCAAAAAATAATACTACACTCAAAATCAATTAAAAAATCAATCGTAAAAAAATACGATTGATTTTTTGCGCATTTTTGCATATAATATAATCATTATGGTTGGAAAGGGAACGATTACTATGCGTGAAACAAGAATATTAGAATTCAAGGAAACGATTACGAATACTTTTTTGAAAACAGTTAGTGCCTTTTCGAATTACAATGGTGGAACAATTCTTTTTGGGGTTGATGATAATGGAAATGTGAAAGGATTGCCAGATGTAAAACAGGCCTGTCTGGATATCGAAAATAAAATCAATGACAGTATATCACCTCAACCAAACTATACACTTGAAATACAGAATAATGACCAGACGATAAAACTTACTGTAAAAAGTGGTCTTCAAAAACCGTATTTATATAAATCAAAAGCATACAAACGAAATGATACAGCAACGATAGAGGTAGATACATTGGAATTTTCAAGGCTTGTATTAGATGGAAAAAATATTAGCTTCGAAGAATTACCTTGTAAAGATCAGGAGCTATCTTTTGAAATTTTACAGTGTAAACTGAAAGAAAATATTTACATTGAAACTTTCAATCAAGATACTTTAAAGACATTGAACCTGTATGACAATATAAATGGTTATAATAATGCAGCGGGACTTTTGGCAGATAAAAATCATTTTTCAGGAATTGATATTGTTAAGTTCGGTGAGAATATCAGTATTATTCAAAAAAGAGTAACGTTTGAACATATATCGGTTTTAGAAATATATGAAAAAGCACTTGCTGTATTTAGAGATTATTACCAATATGAAGTAATACAGGGGGCTGACAGAAAGATGGTAGAGAAAATACCGGAAGCAGCTTTCAGAGAAGCAATTGCAAATGCTTTGATTCATAGGGTATGGGATATTAATTCACACATCAGAGTTTCTATGTTTGATGATAGAATAGAAGTAGTGTCTCCTGGTGGATTGCCGGCTGGAATAACGGCAGAAGAATATTTATCAGGTAAACTATCTATTTTAAGAAATAGAAATCTTGCAAATGTATTTTACAGACTGGGATTAGTAGAGATATTTGGAACAGGAATTACACGAATCAAACAACTGTATGCAGAGAGTTTGATAAAACCAGAATTTGAAGTGTCAGAAAATGCTATAAAAATTGTACTACCGATATTTGAAACGAATGTCAATTTAACCGAAGACGAAAAAGTGATTTACAAATTTTTAAGTAAGACGATGCTGAAACCAATAAGTGAAATTGCACCATATGTCCCATTTGGCAAATCAAAAACAACACAATTACTGAAAGCTATGGAGAAAAAGGGTGTGATTGCAGTTGAAGGAAAAGGCAGAGGAACAAAATATATCATTAAGTGATTGAGAACATAGAGGGTTCAAATTACACAATCTTTCAATAACACAAGGAGAAAATCATATGATAAAAATTTTATTTTTATGCCACAGCAGGGTGAACGGACTACCGAATGTGTAGGTAAAAGTGCCGCAGAACTGGGCATAGTACGGCAGTCATAGTGCCACGGAACTACTGAAGGACTACTTCTCAGGCGAGTTAAAGTGGATTGTGTAGAAGTAATCGTTAAGAGAGCATATATGTGAACCCCTTGGGAAAATCGTTAATAGAGTTCTACGGGGAGACTACTACAGGTGAAAGTTAAGTGAATATTTGAGAGAGGACGTCCTGCAAGTGTGGGGCGTTTTTGTTTGTGATCTAGTGGAGAAAGCTATTAAGGTATATGATAAGAAATGAGAATTATTATTGAAGTTGTTGAAAAATAATAAAAAGATGGTATAATTATAAATAAACAAATTTATATATTTATATGAGGGATAGATATGGGATTTGGCTCTTATTTTAGAGATCTGAGAATAGAAAAGCAGATTACTCAGAAGCAGATAGCTGATGTTATTAAGAAAAAGCCTATGCTAGTGAGTAATGTTGAAAATGGTAAAAATGGTCCGTTTTCGGACAATGATTTGAAGAAAATAGTCTCTTTTTTGGAATTATCAAAGGATGAAGAAAGACAGTTATATAAGGAAGCCGCAAAGGCGAGAGGAAAGCTACCACAGGAAATGCAAGCATATATCATAAAAAACGACGAAGCGTATTACCTGCTCGAAATACTTGCAAGAAACGAGCTTGGAAGCGAGTCTTTGTCTCAAATAATACAAATGGTGGAGGAGCAGATATTATGTTAAAAACAATTGATTTGTTTGCGGGAGCCGGTGGGCTTAGTTATGGGTTTGAGTCAACAAGAGAGTTCTTGATTGTAGCTGCAGCAGAGAATAATAAAAATGCTAGAAAAACATATGTTGAAAATCATAAAGGACGTAATGATATCAGATTGATTCCTGATGTTAGAGACTATGATTTTTCGGCTCTTGCATCTGAATTTGACGGGATAGATGTGGTTATAGGAGGTCCGCCGTGTCAAGGATTTTCAAATGCAAATAGACAGAAGAATCATATTATAAGCATGAATAATTCTCTGGTAAAAGAGTATTTCCGTGCTGTTAAGGAAATCCGGCCCAAAGCTTTTGTTATGGAAAATGTTAGCATGCTTTCATCGGAGACTCATAGATTTTATGATTCAGCAAAAGATCATGATGTTGTGACGTCACTAGGAGTCCAGATGAGAGAAGACGAGTTGGTACTGGCCGATTCCGATTATAATGGATATAGTCTTGTGAACATCATTCAGGCAGATGCAGTCGCAGATTACAAGATTTCGGATGAGTTGTTTCAATTGCTAAATGTACTATATAAAAATAGGAATAGTGAAGAACGGCTTTCGAAGTACATAAAGAATAAATCAAAGCTGATTATTGATAAGATTGCTTCACAGGCAGAAGAAGTGAAAAACAATCTTGGCATTTTAAACTGGATAGTTGATATGATTAATACGGAGCAGATTAGCGCATGTTTTACAGAGTTAGGTCAATTTATTAAGTTTCAAAAAACATTTCGTCTTAAGGAGGAGCTTGATTCTAACGAAATAATATATGAAATAGAAAATGACCTGCAAACAGGGAAGATAATTGCTCGCGTAAAATCCTATTCGGTAATTGAATATGTGAATAAAATATTAGGGGATGACTATAAAAAGAACAGCGGGGTGATTAATTCTTTATGGTTTGGTGTTCCCCAGGAACGAAGGCGATTCATAATGATTGGGGTGCGTTCAGATATTATCCAAGAAAAGGAAATAGAAATGCCGGAAGGTAATGGTGCTGAGATTGTTACGGTAGGGCAAGCAATTGGAGATCTTAGAGTTTATGAGGTTGATGAAGAGGATAATGAACCGGAAAAACTTCCCTATGACTCCAGTACGGAAAATCTATCGGATTATGCTAGAATTATGAGAAAAGGATCAGAAGGCATCAGTAATCATATTGTACCGAAGAGTAGAGATAAAGCAAAGGCAAGGTTTGCGGCACTTAAAGAGGGTGAAAATTTTCATAATCTAGATAATGGATTAAAAGATAATTATGCTGTACCGGAAAGAACACAGAATAGTATTTATTTACGATTAGATAGTAATAGGCCAAGTGGAACAGTGATAAACGTTCGAAAGTCGATGTGGATTCATCCAACTATAGATCGTGCAATAAGTGTTAGAGAGGCAGCGAGATTACAATCCTTTCCGGATCGTTTTGTTTTTAAGGGGACAAAAGATGCACAGTATCAACAAGTGGGTAATGCAGTTCCGCCTTTGATGGCAAAGGGGATTGCTGAGACAGTTTTAAAATATTTATAATTGTAGCGCAGGGAATAAAAACCTGCGCTATAATTATTTTAAAAATAAATTTAAAATAATTTCGATTGTATGAGCGAACGAGAAGACGAAATAAATTGATAATTTTATTATATTTATTTGCAATTTGTAATTAAATGAATAGAAGCAATTTTAAAATAACGATAGTATTTTAAAAATAATGTAAAAATGATTGACACACATAATAAAAGCAGCTTATATTAAATGTAGATACTATGAGTATATCGTATGGAGGTATGGTATGAAGAACGAAGAAACCAAAAGAGAGAAATTTGTAAGAATTGCTGAGGCAAGGACAAACAAGATTATTAATATGATTCAGTTACTGGGAAATTGTTCGAATCAGAGCTTGTATGAGTATTCGCAGAAGGATGTAAATAAGATATTTAATACGATTCAAACGGAACTGGATGAAGCAAAAAAGAGATATAGTAAGCAGGATAGCCAAAAAGGAAGTAAATTTACACTTGATTAACCGCATGGAGGGGTACAGTATGTTTCAGTGGAAGGAAAATTTTCAATGGATTTTTTCTAATCTGGGATCATCAGATAAGGTTGGCGTAAATGAGTCAGGAATAGGGATTTTTAAAAGACAGCCATATAAAGGTCTGGCCAAAGAAATTTTACAAAATGTTACAGATGCAAAAAATCCGGAACTTCCGGATGAAGTACCAGTAAGGGCAAAATTTGAATTGATTTATGTCGATTTAGAGGATATTCCTGGTCACGAAAGATTGCGTGAAGTTATTCATAAGTGCTCGGAGTATTATTCGGATGGTGATGATGGTGAAAAACTGAGAAGTATTCGAGATGCAGCGGATAAATACTTTTCTGGTGATACCAAAGTTCCAGTTTTAAAAATTAGTGACTACAATACGACAGGTTTGCGCGGTGTAAAAGAAGAAACAGGAAGTAACTGGACAGGACTTGTACGTGAGAGGAGTGCTACCAATAAGTCAAATGCTTCTAGTGGTGCTTTTGGTGTGGGCAAATTTGCACCATATAATTTTACATCTGTGAGAACAGTGTTGTATTCAACGAAAACTATTAATGACGAGTATGCGTTTCAGGGAAAAGCTATTCTTACTACATTTAAGGAAGATGGGAAAAACAAACAGAATATAGGATTATTTGCAGATAAAGATAGTGAAAATTTTGATGCTGTTTTCGATGTTAATGATATTGCACCAGTATTTCGAAGAACAGAGACTGGTACAGATATTTTTGTACTTGGATTTGTAAAAGAAGACGAGGATACCTGGGTAGAGCAGTCTGCAATTAGTGTTATTGAATATTTCTTCTACTCTATTTATCGTGGAAAACTTGAAGTGGAAATCCGGGATGGAGAGAAGCGTGTAGAGATTACTCAGAATAACCTTGGGGAAATGATCACATTTTACGAGAAATACTGTAAAGAACATATGGCAGATGATACTGCTTTTAAATTTACAGCACCATCTTATTGGAGGCTATTGCAAGATAGCAGACATAAAATTATCAAGGCTCCATTTGAATATAATGGCAAAAGTATGGGGAATTATGAACTTTACCTTTTGACTGGTGATGATGTTGTTGAAAAGAAAGTATTGGAAATGCGCCAAGCAGGAATGAAAATTAGAGAAGATTGTGCATTTAGAATTCCGATGAATTTTACTGCAATATTTATTGCTACAGGTGAGGGAGCGGCATCACAGGATCCTAAGGATAATATTAGTAGTTTTCTTAGAAAATGTGAAAATCAAGCACATGACGATTGGGCTGCAGATGAATATAAGGAAGAGAAAACGAAAGCAAAAGGAATTATTAATAGAGTACATCAAATAATTCTTGATGCAGTTAAAGCAGAAATGCCTGATTTTGGAGATGAATCAGTTGATGCTTTTGGATTAAGCGAGTTTCTGCCAAACGAAGAGGCAGATGATGATCAAAAAGAAGAAAAGGCGTTTTCGGATTTTAGACCACTTACGTTTGAGATACAGAGCGTGAAAACTGGAAGAAAAAGAAGACAAGCTGACATAAGCATGAAAAAAAATGGAGGTTCAAAGCGTAAAAAGAAGGAAGAAGAACGTAAAAGGAAATACCATAAGAAATCAAACAATAAAAAAGGAACTGGAACCGGAAAAGCTTCTGAAGTATTGATTTCTGGTATAAGGACACCATTTGATAAGGCCACTGGTGAGTATCAAATCTCATTTGTGCTAGATGAAAATGCTGAAGATTTAGTCGTAGGAATCAGAATAGGAAGTGATGATGATAATTTATCAAAAGCTAATATTTCTGAAGCAACCATGAATGGAAAGAAACTTCCTATAAAAAATGACATGATTGAATTGAAGGGTATTCATAATGAAGGTGAGAAAAATATTCTAAGAGTTAAGCTGGAAGAAAAGACGCGAAGAACATTGGAGGTGCGGGCATATGCTAAACATTAATATTAACTATCCGTATCCTGTAATTCGTGAGTATACAGACGATTATCAGAGTACTGAGTTTATCGGCGAACTCAAAGTACTTCTTGAGCCAGATGGATATGCTGTGCATACAAATTTTGAAATAAATAACAAAGGTATTCAAATTTTGCTTAGCAAAAGGATTCTTACATATGCGTTGGAGGTCCAATGCGTATCGACTTGGTTTAGAAAACTGTATACAATACATGAAAACAGAGTAATCAGACTTGATCCACAGATGATTCACGAAAGAGTTGAGTTGATACCATGTATAGTTGTTGCAACATCGATTGAAGGATTTACAAATGAAGATTTTGCGGAAGAATACCAGGACATGAAGTTTGATTTAAATGCAGGAGACATCATAGGTATAGGTCAGAAAAGAACATTTGATGCGCTGTATCAAAATGATATCATAAAAAATGGTTCCTCCATCGTTGATGTTGGAGGAAATGATAAGCTGAAAGAAATTCAATGTGATTTTTCTCAAAGTACTATTAAGCTCACCTTGCCAGCTGATCAATATGAGAACTATAGAAGCTGTGGATACAATCGATCTAAATACAAGATGTTAAATGCAATACTGATAGTGCCGGCACTGGTAGAAGCAATTGGAATCATTGCAGCAGATGAGAAAGATCCGGAGCATCAAAGTGGTCATCAAAATCGTGCATGGTATAAGACGATTGTAGTTAACTTAAAGCGTTTTGCTGAAAACGATGAAAAAAAGTACTTACAACTACTAGAAAAACCGTTTGCATCAGCAGAATTATTATTAGGTAATAACTCAGCTGATGCACTTAAATTCCTTTGTCAGGTAGAATAGGAGGATGTATGAAATTATACTTTTTAAAACAGAAATCTCTCGATATGCTTGAACAGACTATACCTGATAATCTGAATAAGTACCAAGATGCAGAAACGTGGGTTGATCAATATTTTATTGATAATGACAAGCCTAATTATTTTTTTGATACGGGAATAGAGGTTGATGATTATCAACTTATTTCAGGAGGTCCGGAAACAGATTTCTCTAATGCAAAGATTTTATACGAAGCTTTGCAGGGACATATAAATTTAGTCCAGGCAAGTGATCTTAGATTATGGGCGTATATGGCACATAAACAACATTGGGATTATATGCATACAAGATGGGGAATTGACCTTCCGGATGATGAAGATGAAGCGGAAGAGAATGAAACAAAAAAATCTTCGACAGACAAAGCGATCGATCGTATTGGAACACGTTATTTTTTCAAGGCATCGAAAGGAAAAGCCTTTGTTCGTCAGGGTATAGCACGATTATATTGGAGTGTTTATTTAACTTATGACGAGAATAACGAAAATGGAAATCCTTATGAATATACAGAATATTTTTTTAGCAAGCAGGATATATTCACATCAATTACAGAGCGTTCCTATGCCAGAAATAAGGTACTTGTGTTGGCCGCACTCAAGGAGTTAAAGAAAAATTCAGAACTATCGAGAACAGAAGTACGTGCTTTTTTAGCCAAATTAAATCAAGCGGGTGCTATTACAGTTTTAGATTTTCTTGACAAGACTCAAGCAGAAAAATTATGTGAAAATGTTATGGCTGAAATTAAAAGCATAGCTGTATTAGAAGAAGGTAGCCATTTTAGAGCGGTTAATGATGTTACAGGTAAGCCATTTGGACCAGAGATGGTGATAAAAAATGGGCAGGTTACAGCTGTAGGAAAAACAATTTCAACGAAACCGAAAAATCTGCTTGGTAAGAAGGAAGGTACAAAGTTTGTCATTTCTGGCAAACAGTATGTTATTAAGGACATAAAGTAAATGAAAGAGAGAAAAGCAATATGGTAGCCGACAGGACAGGAATAAAATGGAGCCGAGAAGAAACTATTTTGGCATTTGATTTGTATTGCCGTACACCTTTTGGAAAGATTAGCCAAGGTAATCCGGAAATTATAAAACTTGCGCATTTGTTGGGACGAACTCCGGGTTCTGTGGGATTGAAGATGCATAATCTTGCTCATTATGATCCTGAATTGCAGAAGAGAAATGTAACTGCAATGGCGCATGGAAGCAAGCTTGATGGCGAAATTTTTTCAGAGTTTTCAAGAGATTGGACAAATTTATCGTATCAAGCTCAGCTTATCCGCGCAAAACTGCAGAATAAGGACATATCAGAAGTAATTGATCTTGGCGATATTGATGTGATTCCAGCTGGAAAATATCGAGATCAGATGATGAAAACTAGAGTAGGGCAGTATTTCTTTAGAATGACGGTATTAAATTCATACGAAAATAGATGTTGCGTCACAGGGTTAAAACAACCAGAACTTTTGGTGGCAAGTCATATTAAGCCTTGGAAAGTTAGTGATGAAAGGACTGAACGCACAAATCCGGCAAATGGATTATGTTTGAATGCTTTACATGATAAAGCATTTGATAGAGGGCTGATTACTTTAGATAAAAGATATAAGATTATCGTCTCCAGAAAGTTGAAAGATACGGAGATGGATTCAGAAACGAAATCCTGGTTTATGGGATATTCCGATCATCAAATTATTCTTCCAGATAAATTCCTGCCCGGAAAAGATTTTATAGAATACCATAATGATGTGATTTTTCAGAGGTAAGAGTGTGGACAATTTAACATCAGAGCAGCGTCGGAAAAATATGCAACATATAAGATCAAAAGATACAAAGATTGAAGGACTATTAAGAAAGGCATTGTGGAAAAAAGGTTACAGATTTCGGAAGAATTATAAAGAATTGCCAGGCAAGCCTGATATTGTATTTACTAAATATAAAATAGCAATTTTTTGCGATGGAGAGTTTTTCCACGGCAAAGATTGGGAAGTGCTTAAGCCTAGACTGGAAAAGAGTAATAATAGTGAATATTGGATTAGTAAAATATCCAGAAACAAAGAGCGGGATGATGAAATCAACAAGAAGCTCCTTTTTCTGGGATGGACGGTAATCCGATTCTGGGGCAATGATATAAAGAAAAATACGGATGAATGCATTCGTGTGATTGAAGAAACCATTTTTGAAATTAAAACAATGGATGATTATACGGAAGAATAATCGTGAAAGGAGCATCACAATGTATAGATTGTGTTTTGAAACTATAATGACTATTTTATACCAAGCACGGAGTCATAAAGTGACTAACAAGTCTATTTGTAATGCTCTTTTTTCGTGCTTTGGAAAAACTGTTGAATCTTATGATAGTTCCACTCCAGGACATTTAAAGAGCGGAAAGATTAATGTACCACCAGATGTAATTGATGCTGCTAGAAAAACAAACGCAGATGAACTGGATGCGGCAGTACAAAAAAATATTATACCGTTAATCAAATTATCCCAACAGGAAGCTATAGTGAGAAGTCTTAAGGATATTATTCGTAATGATTCCTCTATCATGGATAACACGGTGATAGGATATTGTTCTGGCTACGAAAAACAAAGCATTCTTGGCGGACAAGTATTCTGTATATCTTCATTGTTGGCGTCTGTAATTTACTATGCTTGTATAGAAGTGAAAAACAGTGATTGTGCAGAGGCAATCAAGTCTATTACTGGAGAATATGTTAAAGAATTTGAAGACGGAGAGCCTATTTATTTTGAAGGTTCAGATGCAAAGCCTAAGCCCAAATTGACATACACTTTACAAGATCCATCCTTTGATAAGGTTTTTGTTAAAGTAAAATCTTGGTTGATAAACTTGCTGAGCGGAGTAACGGAAATCGAAATATACAAGGTTTCGGATGTTACGAACCGTCAGTTGAGATTCAACCGTATGAGAGAGTATTTGATTGATCATATAGGAGAGTATGTTTTCTCTCGAGCAAACGTATCAGAGATCATTTTCATTCAGATAGTGGAATTGGTGGGGCGTACGAACAAGCAATTATTCTTAAAAAATTCATTGAAGATAAACAGGATGCTGTATTATATGAAAATAAAAACAAAAAGTTCACGATACAAGATGTGGCAACAAAAAGAATACTACCAATTGTATTGACCTTAAATCAGTTTGGTGGTCTGGCAGTGAACACTAGCTTGATATTGGAAAAAGAAGAGAGTCAGCCATATCCATGGGTTTGTAATTGGCATGATTTAGAAAATATTATCGAAATATTAAAATATTTAAACAAAGAACCTGAGGATTTTATTGATTATATTATCTGGAGAATTGAAAGTCATCCTAATGTGTTGTCTTCTGATGAATTAAATGTAATAGAAGGTTATTTTATGAATTCTCAAGCGAGAAAACAAAACGGTGCGATATTCTTTCCTGCCAATGGTCCAAGTCTGATTGATAAGATTTATTTTGAAAAACATGCCATACCATATGAGTATCCTGTTGCAACAACGGTTGTCCGTAAAAAGAAAAAAATAGGAAGAAATGAACCGTGCCCTTGCGGTAGTGGGAAAAAATTTAAGAAGTGTTGCATCGAAAAAGGTATTTACGATTAATTTGATTACTTTATAAGGGGATACAAAAATTTGTGGTTGCTTGATGTTCCAATTGTAAAAAATGCACCCCCCCTTGCCCTTTCTATCGTTAAAAGGTTCAAAAACCCCGGTAGTCTGCACACCCTAAACCGACTACCAATTGACTACTACAGACTACTACACTTGGTCTCAAACTGCCGTGTTTTGCCACTTTTGCTACAGTTTCCGGAAAACTGTAATTCTTGAAGAAATCCAAAAAAGTGCGTAAAATAGGGCAAAACGAGGCATTTCAGGAGGAAAAATATAATGATTAAAGTATTATTCATCTGTCACGGCAAGTGACGAAAATAGTGCTGAAAACCTTTGGAAATCAAGGATTTTTCCGAAATCCGACTTGAATTTACGACACTTTTACGACAGATGAAGTCAAGCTATGATAAATACGTTGCGAAAGAGGTCAAAATACGATGAAAGAAAGAATTACAAAGAATGGAATTGATTATGTATTGGTTGGGGATTATTACATACCGGATTTGAAGTTACCGGAGGAAGAACGTCCTATTGGAAAGTATGGACGTATGCATCGAGAGTATTTAAGAGAGAATCATCCGATACTGTTTAATGAATTGGCGTTGCGTTTCCAGCTCTGGACTTACCTTGCTGATATAAATGAGCAGGCACAAGAGAGATTCCAGGTTATTATCAGTCAGATGCAAAAAGCTGAGTCTGTAACTGAGAAGATGAAAGCGGATAATCAGTGGGAATGGATTCAGAGAATGGGCAGCATCCACAATCGTGCAGAAGAAATTGTGTTGAATGAATTGATATATTCATGTTGACAAGACGGAGAGAAAGAAATATAATATTGTTAGCACTCCGTTGAATAGAGTGCTAACAAAGGAGGCGCAGATGGAAGACATTATTAAAAATTTGGTTGAAAAAATATCTTCTTATGACATCTTGAATAATCTGTTCCCTGGCGTAATCTTTTGTAGTATCGTGGAAAGAACTACAAGGATTACATTTTCTACTGGAGAGATTTGGGAGGATTTGTTTTTATATTATTTTGCAGGAATGATTATAAGCCGTATTGGTTCGATTTTTATTGAAAAAATTTTGAAATCAATAAAGGTGCGCAATAAAAAGACAAAAGAAAAAGATAAATTTCTCAAGTTTGCCCCGTATGGTGATTATATAGAAGCTTCTGAAGCTAATTCTTTTATCAAAGTTTTAAATGAAACTAATAATACTTATCGTACAATTATAGCGATGTTGGTAGTTGTAATGGGTGCAAAATTGTATGATTGGTTGTTATATGATTTGATTGATGATTTGGGAGTTGCAGGAAGCAATTCGGTTTTTCTTATCGCCTGTTTGTTAATCACCATGTTGTTTATACATAGTTATAAAAAACAAACGGATTATATCAGGGGACGTGTGGAAAAGTATGTTAAATCAAAACAAATAGGAAAATAGATGAATGGAGGGGTTGAATGAGCATTATTAAGTCTATATCTGTTGGAAATGGAGATTTGTTCTACATAAAACATGGCAGTAGTAATTTTACAATTATTGATTGCAATATGGATGAAACAAATAAAAAAGAAATTACTGATGAAATAATAGCCGAATCCAAAGAGAAGGATATTAAGCGTTTTATATCTACACACCCGGATGAAGATCATATTCATGGATTAAAATATCTGGATGATCAGATAGGAATATTAAATTTTTACTGTGTTGCAAATGAAGCCACCAAAAGTGATGAGACAGAAGATTTTAAGCGTTATTGTGAACTCCGAGACTCGAAGGATAAAGCCTTTCATATTTATCGAGGGTGTTCTCGTTGCTGGATGAATAAAGATGATGATGAAAAGAAATATGGTTCATCTGGAATTAATATTCTTTGGCCAATAACGAGCAATGAAGACTATAAGACGGAGTTATCTAATGCTAAAGATGGGAAAAGTCCGAATAATATATCTCCGATTATCAAGTACTCTTTAAATAATGGTGTTACGGTATTATGGTTTGGTGATTTGGAAAATACATTTATGGAAAAAATTAAAGATCTTATTGAATTACCAAAAGCGGATATTATATTTGCACCTCATCATGGGCGGAGTAGTGGTAAAATTCCAAAAGAATGGATGGAAAGTATAGATCCCAAAATAGTAGTAATTGGAGAAGCACCATCGGAGAAAATCAATTATTTGTCTGGATATAATACCATTACGCAAAATACAGCAGGAAATATTATCTTTGACTGCGATACAGGTATTGTGGATGTTTATGTTTCCAACGAGAAGTATTCTGTAGATTTTCTTAAAGACAAAAAGAAATCTAACAAGTATAATGGTAAATATATTGGTTCATTG
>ERZ773103.87-NODE-87-length-87067-cov-8.121581_pt1 | contig 87067 bp, 75 predicted proteins | sample MGYA00511118_ERZ773103 | MGnify/ENA primary metagenome ERZ773103 (study PRJEB29015, sample SAMEA2737821) | human gut metagenome | biome: human gut; feature: human-associated habitat; material: faeces | place: China | collected 2012 ... | reverse complement strand
GACAAATAGATTAAGAGTCTACTGCTCTACCAACTGAGCTAAAAGCGCATACATTTTTAACGCAAGATTTATTATATAGGAAACAGTGATATATTGCAAGAGAAAATTTTATTTTTTACAAAATTATTTTACTGACCATGAAAAAAGTCGTTTGTAGAAAATAATCCCTTATATGCAACAGACTATTTTCTGTCTGCCATAAAATATCTGATTTAAAATACGGTCTTTAAAATAAAAATCCCCACAGGCGAACCTGCGGGGATTTTTACTATATAAATATATAAGTGTGTGATTAGCTTAAAGCAGCAGTGATGATTGCCATAGAGTAAACTTCTAAAGCATTGCATCCTCTGGACAGGTCGTTGATCGGTGCGTTTAAGCCGAGAAGGATCGGTCCGTAAGCATCAAATCCACCGAGACGCTGTGCAATTTTGTAACCGATGTTACCAGCGTTGATATCCGGGAAGATAAAGGTGTTTGCGTGTCCTGCAACTTTTGAGTTCGGGCATTTTGTTTCTGCAACTCTTGGAGATACAGCAGCATCAAACTGAAGCTCGCCATCAATATCAAGATCCGGAGCAGCAGCTTTTGCTTTCTCACAAGCGTTACGCATCTTATCTACATCCTCGCCTTTACCGGAACCTAATGTAGAGTAGCTTAAGAATGCAATCTTAGGATCGATACCGAAGATCTTAGCACACTGAGCAGTCTCTGTAGCGATCTCTACCAGATCATCCTCAGACGGTTTGATGTTGATTGCACAGTCGCCCATTGCAAGTACTTCGTTCTCACCGGTAGCTGCCGGACGAACAAGAATAAAGCATGAAGATACGATCTTGTTGCCTGGTTTTGTTTTGATCAGCTGAAGAGCCGGTCTTACAGTATCTGCTGTTGAATATGTAGCACCACCAAGGAGACAGTCAGCTTTGCCCATTTTTACAAGCATTGTTCCGAAGTAGTTACCTTTGGATAATGCTGCACGGCACTGCTCTTCTGTCATTTTACCTTTACGAAGCTCAACCATCTGCGCTACCATAGCGTCCATCTCATCGAAATTTTCCGGATCAATGATCTCAGCGCCATTGATGTTGTAGCCAGCTTCTTCTGCTGCAGCTTTCACTGCTTCTACATTACCAACCAGGATTGGTTTTAAAAATGTACCTGCAAGCAGACGGGAAGAAGCTTCCAGAATACGAGGATCTGTACCCTCTGTAAATACGATTGTCTTCGGGTCGTCTTTTAATTTGTTTATTAACTTTTTGAACATGTTTCATCCTCCAGATTAATTATTTGTGGCACCTACAGCTGATGTTGCAACAAACTGCCACATGAAATACCCATCACTTTCATTATTATACTTTTCGCTTCAAAATTCAAGAACAATATGCATAATATTTCATAAAAAGCAGTCCTGGCACGGAAGCCTTAAATTTAATTTACAAATGCTGTTTACCGGCAGATACAAAAAGATGCCGCATCGGACATTCTTCCTCACTGCATGATATATCTCGTGAATGAAAAACCTGCCCTGTCTGCAGCACCCTTTATTTTGTTTAAACAGTAATTATTTTTTTATCATTGCTACGCCTTGCACCGGCATCAACGATTCAGCAAATATGCATCACTGTATTTTTCCCTGCTAGTCTCTCTCTGGCTGTTTGATCATTGCTACAAGGATGATAGCTATTACTGAGCAGACGAAGAAGATCCAGTAAGCCTTTGTAATATTCATCGTTCCTACAGCGCCGATGATAACCAGTGCAGTGGAACGGATAACTGTATTCAACGGAGCAATCACACGGTTTGCTTTGATGAAGCCAAAACGTCCGAAGCAGGTTCCGATCATAGACGGAATCAGGTTACCGATACCGCCAATACCGCATCCTACGAATATAACGACCAGTCCTGTCATTACCATAGAACCATTGTGGAAGATCATCAGAAGCAGTGCGATCAGATACCATACTCCATAGATAATGGAAGCTGTCTTTGTAGAGAATTTCTGATCTAACCAGCCCCAGAAATAACTTCCCACGATACCTACAACTGCTGCAATGGTCAGCATGGAAACTGCGAACTGCTGACTTACGCCTACCATGATCAGACGCGGTACGAAGTTGGATACCAGACCGATAGTGGTCATCCAGAGGATTCCAAGACCAATGCCGATCAGCCATGTATTTTTATTTTTCATGATAACGCCCATCGTCATATGCGCAGCTTCTTCTTCCTGTTTCTGTTTGTGAAGCATTGCCTGTTCCATATCGATCGGCTCATTATCCGGTGTTACGCCAACCTCTTCCGGTGTGTTTTTAACCCAGAAAATAGAGATAAATGCAACGATAAATGCAATGATTGCCAGAACGTTATATGCAACCTGCGGATTGCCGATAGCATTGAAAATCAGAATAACGGTCGCTGTACAAAGCGGAAGTCCCATAGAAGCCCAGCCCAGAGCCAGACCTTTCTTTCTCGGGAACCAGATATTCATGATGTTGTTCGGTACTACGTTCAGCTGAATATTTCCTGATACGAAAGTAAGAAGAACGATCATAATCAGAAATGCTGTTACACTGTGGGTATTTGCAAAGATCAGACAGAAGATGCCGCAGAGAACATTTCCCAGCACTGCCATTACTTTACTTCCCCATTTTTCTGCCATTACACTGAAGATGACTGCGGCTATAACACCGATCCATCCGCCGATACCGGCCATGGCATTACTTAAGTTAATCACGCTCTCGCCCCATCCACGGTAAGCGGAGAATGCTGCCGGGAACCAGTTCAGTCCGTCGGTAGACATTGCTGCAGCCAGATAGAAGCTAATCGCACAGTAGATGATCATCGACCATCCCCATTTGCCAAAGTTACTTTTTGTGTTTCCAGAACCCATAATTTCCTCCTGATTTCCGTGAAAACCTTAACCCTTACAGTTCTCACTTAATTTGTGATGAAATAACAATTATGTTTAAATTTATTATAAATTTGCTCTATTTTAGTGTCAAACGAATGAACTTGCTCTATTTATTACTGACAGGAATAAATAAATATGGTAATATAGCACAAGAAACAATTCATTGTATAGTAATGACACTTATGCATTTTTTCAGGAGGTGCTTTTATGGGAATTTCTTTGTCATCTCTGGCTCCCGTTACCTTTCAGCAGATCCTCATCTTTTTACAGGTTGTTGAATCTCATGGATTTGCCAAGGCGAGTGCCAGTCTTCACATGACGCAGTCTGCGGTCAGCAAAAGCATTGCCAAGCTGGAACGGGATCTGGAGATCACATTATTTACCCGTACGACAAGAGAGATCCATCTGACGACCGCCGGACAGATCCTCTATAACGAATGGAAACTTCAGTCTGAAGCGTTGTACAACGGATATGTGAAAGCATTCAATGCCCAGCAGGACGAACATACTTCTATACATATCGGACTTTTGAACACCGCACGTCCGGACCGTTATTTCTGGCAGCTGGAAGAAAAGTTCAAACATAAACATCCGAATGTAGCGTTGGAACTGGAAAGTGAATATATGACAGATCTGGTCTATAATCTTGCCGCTAATCTGTTTGACGCTATCATGATCCCGGACTTTGAACATTATGCGTTGGAAGAAAAAGGGCTTGCATGGAAATGGGCAGCACGCTCCAACGCCTGTGTGCTGGTTCCCCATGACAATCCATTATCAGAAAAAGAATCGGTTTTTACCGAAGAAATCCTGAATCAGACGTTTATCTCTCTCCACGAAACCCATTCTTCCAACTATCTGGCTGATCTGACCAAACGATTTGCGCCTTATCATGTGACGCCGAAGATACAGTTTCATTTCAACAATGCTTACGATATCAAATATCTGTTCCGCCCCGACAACTGTATCCTGTTTGCAGATAATTACTTTGACAATCAGGAAAATCTTGGCTTTGTAAAAGTTCCGGTAAAAGATCAGTTCAACGGCATCATCTGTGGCTATAACCCGGCAAACCAGAATCCGCAGCTTCAGGCGTTTCTGGATATTCTGCCAAAAGTGGATGAAAATGGAGATTAATGTAAAAAATACTTTTTACATAACTATTTGTACCGCCGGAAAACTGACCGACTGGACATTTTTATTTACATGTCTGCATATTTTCCCTTTCAGTAAAAATTATCCGTTGAGTAAAAGAGGGCTTTTCTCATGACAAAAAAGGAAATCGATTTATTCCTTGTAAGAATAAATCGGCTTTCTTTTTTTCGTTCTCAGTCATATTGCACAATGAACGCTGAGATTTTATACTAAAATCAATCAATTTAGATACACCCAACATCTTCTAAACAAATATAGCTGATATAAATTGTGCTTCTCCTGATATTTTTGCATATCAGAGAGAAAACCGAAACGCTTTCTTTTTCAGAAGATACCGGGCATATGAAATTCACATGCAGGAGGTAATGTATTATGGCAAACAAAGTACCTGTAACAAATCAGGACAGAGAGAAAAGTTATTTTAAATATTATGCAGAGGATGTATACTGCGGCGAGCAGGAAAAATACGATATGATCTCCAAAGAGCCGGGAGACAATTCCAAAGCTCTTCATATCAAAGACAGAAACGACCTGTTCCTTCCGGGCGATCTTCCGGGTGAATTCGGCTGGTGGATGATGGACGACGGCACAGCGCTTATCGCAAACAAAACATTTTTTCCGGGTCTGACCGGCGAAATGTTTGACTGGTGGTTCGCATGGCATCCGATCGACAGACTGCGTTACGCATGCTGGGACAATGAGGATCATTATGACGTATATCTGGATGACCCGGCAAAAGCTCTGGATATGACAAAATCCATGAGAGAACGTCACTGGGGCAGCGTACATAACATCTGGGAAGACATCGGAACCGGTCAGCCGGATCTGCTCCGCATCCACTTCGAGAAACCATCTGTTCTCGGATATGATGAAAGCAAAGTAGATACCGAAGTCTGCAACGGTCTCGTATGCGCAAACGTTCAGATCCTCGGAAGCGGCGATCAGCCGGATATCCCTGTCGTTATGACACATTTCCTGAGACCTGCTGAGGGTGGTTCCATCCTTCGTTCCAGATTCTGGTTCGGATGGCAGATCATTGATGGCAAGGCAGTAAAATGCATCCCGGACGGCGTACAGATTCCTTCCGTTGGACCGGTTTGCCTGTTAAATCACAACGTAAAAGAGTTCTCTAACTTAAGCAAGATCCTTCCTTCTCTCTACGAAGAAGAGAAAGATCACTGGGCAAAATAAAATCCTTTCTATTTTCTTTCTGAACAATGACGAACTTTTCCCGCTCCCATTACTGTCAGAAAGATAAATATCCCCTAAATTATCAGATATACGTTCAGCAGCTTCTCAAAAAAGAAGTTGCCGACCATATATCTGCGCCTAATTTGCTAATGTAAAACGGATCAGCTTACGATGCCATTTTCCTCATGGCATCGTAAGTTGATCCGTTATTTTTGTCATCCTATTTTTCAATATTCTTCTTTTTTGGTCTATGTTCTTACAAATATATTCCTTTGCAAAATACTTCACGGCAGACACTGGTCATTACAATACGGACAAGCTATGTAAGAAACCTGCCTTGCATAATACATCTTAAAAATACCAGTAATCTAAGATTCCTTTGTATCTATCAGTTTTACCGAAAAAATATCCTGTATCCGGATCTTCTGTCCGTCCATCAAAAACAGATATCCAATGCCGACATCCAGTTTTCTGATCATTCCTGAGACTGTTTCATAACGCCCTCCTGCTTTCCGCTCATCCGGGACAAAATATGTTACTTCCAGAGATGGATGTTCTCCTTTTTGCAGGGAACACTGTATCCTGCGCATTGCATCGTTTAACGCGTCTCTGACATCTTCATTCAGTTCGATCCGTTCATCCGTCAGACGGGCCGTTTCATTGACTGCGTCTTCATAACCGGAAAGTGCTGCAAACGGGGCAAACTGCGCCGCCCGGTTTTCCCGCGGCATCCGCGCATGTATCCGCGGCTCCGGATGTGGAAGGTTTATGATATCCTCATAGGAATCCGTTACTCTTGTATCGTCTTGCTTCATATTCTCTATATTCTCCTGTACGACAATACTTCCTTTTTCTGCTTCATACTTTTATTCTCAAGATTTTCTTACATTCTTTGTCTTAATCAAGCCTTATGTCCTCCGATCTGCCGGTTCCGTTCCTTCCCGGTAGCGCCCTCTTTGAAGCTGACCCCTTTCAGTACGGCATTTTTCCCAAACTTCTTTTTGATATCCAGCATGGCTTTCTGAAGCTGTTTTTCTTTTTCCAGCTCTGCCTGCTCTTTTTTCCGCTCCTGTTCTTCCTTTTCGTAGTCATGGAACAGTTCCAGCTGTTCATAAGATGCTTCTTCCTTTGCCAGACGCTCTTCCTTTACATGATTTGCGACCACATACATCCGGCGCACTTCGTTTCGGGGATTGATGATCTGGTCATACAATTCCAGTGATGCTTTCACAATCTGTCTGGAAGAAGAAGTGAATCCTTTCAGGTTCAGAGAACCGTGAGCCTTTTTGGGCAGACTGCCATCCAGCTTTTTCTCATAGCCTACAGTCAGCACCATCTGATCTGTCACAAGACGTTTGTCAACCAGCTCCAGTGCCAGATCTTCTGCCATTTCCTGAATGACGACCTTGGCTTTTTCTGTGGAATAGGGACATTGCAGCACCTGTCCGGAACCAAGACTGTGATTTTCCGGCTTATACGCTTTGATTTCTGAAATGGTGCATGGCTCCCAGCCCCAGGCATGATCGATCAGCAGTTCGGCATTGATGCCAAACATACGATACAGCATCTCCTCATTGTAAGGATCTCTCGCTTCTCCAAGAGAACACCGCGCGATATCTCCCATCGTATACAGTCCCACCTGCTCCAGCTTCTTCGCATATCCCGGTCCCACACGCCAGAAATCCGTCAGCGGACGATGATTCCACAGACGTTCCCGATAAGAATGTTCATCCAGCCGGGCAATACGCATGCCATTTGCATCCGGTTCCAGATGCTTCGCCTCGATATCCATAGCCACCTTACAGAGATACAGATTCGACCCGATGCCTGCAGTAGCTGTAATCCCGGTCTCATAAAGCACGTCTTCCATCATCGTCCGCGCCAGCTCTTCCGGCGTCTTTCCGTAGATCCGCATATAATGCGTGAGGTCGATAAATACCTCATCAATGGAATACACATGGATATCTTCCGGTGCGATATATCTCAGATAAATGTGATAAATCTGCGTACTGTATTCCATGTAAAGCCGCATACGGGGCGCTGCCACAATATAATCCAGTGCCAGATTCGGACAGATATCCAGCTCTGAAGCATCAAAAGAAGTGCTTGTCAGCTTGTGATTCGGAGCAATCATCGCCCTCCTCCGATTGATCTCCTGCACTTTCTGAATGACCTGAAACAGCCGCGGACGACCTGGAATGCCATATTCTTTCAGTGCAGGCGAAACAGCCAGACAGATTGTTTTCTCTGTCCGGCTTAAATCCGCCACCACCAGATTCGTGATCAGCGGATCCAGTCCCCGTTCCCGGCATTCCACAGAAGCATAAAAGGACTTCAGGTCAATAGCAAGGTAGATACGATCCGAAGTGGCTGATACAGATTTTTGGAGTACCAAAGTATTCTTTTTTTCGAATTCAGATTGTATAGCCATTCCCTGCTCCATTCTGTTCATTCCAACTACTCCTTTTTCATCTGGCATTCTCCGATAAATATACTGCTCATTGCATGCAAATTGTTATTTTATCATATATTTATTATACACAAAAATTTTGCCTTATCCCAAACATATTATATATATACAATAAAATTGCATCATATCTATTTGTCAATAATATACTCCCCATCATTTTAAAATAAACAAAAACCCAAAGGGCTTGACCCTTCCACAAGGCAATGCTATAATCTCCGAGTAAAAATTTATTTCAGAAATATCTCCGGGAAAATTTATTGATAAGCCTTGATCCATCGTTATGACTGAATTCACAACCTCTGCTTGTGTAACAGTGTCATATCACAACAATCTATGTGACGGATCAAAAAAAATGTTTTTGCGGAGCTATTGATCTCAAAGATCTTATTATTGCGAGAGATAATGTTGCACTGGATACGCTGATCAGCTATTCCTATCCTTATCTGATGGACCATGAAAAGATCTCGGAAAGCAGATGGTTATATTTTACATTGTATTTTTCAGCAAAAATACTTCTACGAAAAAATTCTTCAGGAAACAAAAAGCACTGTATCGGAAATTCCCCCAAATTTCTGATACGGTGCTTTTCTTTATCACGTCTTCTCCCCGACAGAGATACTCTGTTACAAATATCCTGCTGCCATTTCACACAGACCATTTCATTTTATGGTCTTAGGCCCATGCCGCCTTCTAATGTGATGGTCTCGCCATTCATATATTTGAAGTCCGGAGATGAAAGCTGTACACAGGCTCTTCCAATCTCTTTTTCCACATCTCCGTAATGTCCTGCCGGCGGCATCTTTACATTTGCTTTGAATGCCTCCGGATAAGCCTGCTGGAATTTTTCAAGCTGTGCAGTCCATGCCAGCGGACATACGATATTTACATTGATGCCATCTGCTCCCCATTCCGTAGCAGCGACTCTGGTCAGACCACGGATGCCTTCTTTTGCCGCTGCATAGGCACACTGTCCATAATTTCCGAAAAGTCCGGCGCCGGAAGCAAAGTTGATGACCGATCCTTTTGTCTCTTTCAGATACGGATAGCATGCTTTCATATAGTAAAATGCCGCATACAGTCCGGAATACAGTGCCAGATCAAACTGTTCTGTCGTATGCTCTGCCAGCGGAATACCGGAAGCAGAAGCCTGCGCATTGTTGATCAGCACATCAATACGGCCGAATTTTTCAATCGCCTGTTTTACCACGTTCTGAACAGTCGCTTCGTTATCCGCACCGGCGCTGACATCCGCCTGAACCGGAAGCACCTGAATGTGATACAGACGTTCTAACTCTTCTTTTGCATCTTCCAGTTTCTGAAGATTCCGTCCGGTTATGACAAGATTTGCCCCCTCTTTTGCGTATGCTGTTGCAATTCCATATCCGATAGAACCACAGCTGCCGTCCTGCAATACCGCTCTTCCGCCGCCTGTGATGATCGCTGTTTTATTCTGTAAATGACCCATAGTAAAATCTCCTTTCTGCCGCTTCATTTCCAGATGTTGCTACACATCTGTTATCTTTGTGTAACACATTGTAGCATCTGATTTTCGTCAATTCAATGTGATATCCCTCCATTTTCTGACAATATTTATGTCTGAAATGCACATACATTTTTCAAAATCTGGAGACGTCCTGTTTGCCATCCGCGAAATGCTGATTTTACGGCACGCATCAAACTGATATACAGCATTTTTCAGAATATATCCGGCCATATTGGAAATACTACAAACATTCAACGTATCTTATACATCATAGTCAATCCTGCAAAAGAGGGAAAAACAAAGACTATAACATAATCATTATTAAGCCTCTGGAGAGGGGCTTTAAAAACTACTACTATATAACACGAGGATTTCCATATGAAGATATTATTTTACGATGTTCAAAGTTACGACTACGAACCATTTCAAAAAGCGAATGAAAAATTTCCGGAGATTTCCATGCACTATATCGAGACACCGATAACACCCCAGACAGCAGCACTGGCCAGAGACTATGACGGAGTCTGCGCTTTTGTGAACTCAGATCTGTCGGAGCCGGTGCTGCAGGCACTGCATGAAATTGGTATTCATCTGCTTCTCCTGCGCTGTGCAGGGTTCAACAATCTGGATATAGACGCAGCAAAAAAACTGGAAATCACGGTGCTGCGTGTACCTGCCTATTCCCCGGAAACCATTGCGGAACATGCCATTACGCTGGCACTGTGCGCCAACCGCAAGATCCACAAAGCCTATATCCGTGTGCGGGAAAATAACTTTACCCTGACCGGTCTGACAGGAGTGGACTTTTACCGTTCCACCGCAGGCATCATCGGAACTGGCAAGATCGGTGCTGCCATGTGCCGCATCTGCCATGGATTCGGTATGAAGATCCTTACTTATGATGTTACGCCCAATCCGGCAATCGCTGATCTGGTCACTTACTGTGGTCTGGATGAACTGCTCCACAAGAGCGATCTCATCTCCATCCACTGTCCACTGACCAAAGACACGTATCATATGATTGACAAAACTTCCATTGAAAAAATGAAGGATGGCGTCATCCTCGTCAATACTTCCCGTGGCGGACTGATTAAAACAGATGATCTCATCGCCGGTATCCGCAGCCGCAAGGTCGGCGCCGTCGGTCTGGACGTTTACGAAGAGGAATCCCGAAATGTATACGAAAACCGGGAAGATGATATTCTGGAATCTTCTGTGACAGCACGACTGCTCTCTTTTCCAAATGTTGTCATTACGTCTCATCAAGGATTTCTGACACACTATGCTTTAAAAGAGATTGCAGAGACAACGTTTGAAAATGCGCAAAGCTATCTGCTCGGATCTCCGAATCGAGAAAATCTGGTGTGACAGTTCCTCTGTCAATGATATTGTAAATCGCTATGTGATTACACAAATCCTTCCTAAAGCATTACCGATAAAATATTTAAAAGCAACAAAAAGCGCTGTATTGATGTAATCATTTTCAATACAACGCTTTTTATGTTTTTATAACCTATTTTATATCTGATTTCCCTGACTAATTATATATTTCAGGTAAGAGCTGCCATACATACCAATTCTCACATTCATTGTCTGGAAACATAACAAATATTCAGGGTTTTGCCAAAGACAGCTTCTTCTCTGTTTTCTGTTATCTCTTTTTCCTGCCCTTTAAAATATCCACCAGCAGCCAGACACCAAGTATGATCGCCAGCACATATCCGAGGGCGCCCAGCACCGGAATCCCAAACACACGGCCTTTCATGTCGCTATTGCAGATCAGACTGGATGCCATGAGCAGCGCCGCATCGATCAGCGCCAGTACGAGACGGTTGATCATCTCATCCAGATGGGAAAAGAATTCTGCAGACTCTGATAATTCCATATTGATCTTCGTCTGTCCTTTGACGGTCATTTTCAACAAATCCAGCAGATTTCCAGGCATTCCTACTGTTTTTCGCAGCAGATGAATAGAATTAAGCCCTGTCATCTTCAGCTCTTTTTTCAGTTTTTCCGTACTGAATTCTTCCTGCTTGATATAACTGGAAAAGATATGCATAAAATCCGTATTCGGACTGATATCTGTCAGCACTCCTTCGATCGTGATAATGCCGCGGATCAACATGGTAATTCCACGGCCGATGCTGATCTTATGCTGATTTAACACATCCTGGATCTCCTGGATCAGCTCGCCCAGATTCAGAGATTTAAAATCCATGCTGGCATATTTGCGGATAATATAATCAATATCGTTGTAAAGTGCACTGTGGTCTACTTTTCCGTGAACCTCTCCAATAGCCATGACCGCGTCTTTCAGTTCATAGATATCGCCGTAGACAACCGCCTCCATGGCACGGGAAAAGATTTCCCGGTCTCTCGGCGTCAATGTTCCCATCATGCCCATATCGATCCAGACGATCTTGCCGTCACGGATGCTGATATTTCCCGGATGCGGATCCGCCTGAAAAAAGGCATCTTCCAGAATCTGTTTTACATAATTCTCCGCCAGCTTGTCCCCGATCTCCTGCATATCGTAACCATTGGCTTCCAGTTCCTTGATATGGTCGATGGGGATTCCGTCGATATATTCCATCATCAGCATGCGGCTGGTGGTCCACTCAAACAACACGTTTGGGCAGGTCACATATTTAATTTCCCGGTTCAGGTCCGCAAATTTTTTCAGGTTCATGCCTTCCTGCAGGAAATCAAATTCATGCTGGGCAGACTCCCACATCTCATCCAGAACGATACGGAAATCCACAGCATCTCCCACAGGATTGACCACTTTCAACAATATCAACGCCTTTTTGCACAGCTTGATATCCTCTTCCATGATCTCTTTGATCTTCGGGCGCTGGATCTTAATAACCACCTCTCTGCCATCCATCAGTACCGCTTTGTGTACCTGACCGATAGATGCTGATCCCAGTGGTTTTTCCTCCACTTTCTGAAATACGTCTTCCAGAGGCTTCCCACACTCTGCCTCGATCAGATCTTTCACGATTCCAAAAGGCATCGGCACGACGGCAGAACGCAATTTTTCCAACTCTTTACAATAATCCTTTGGAATCAGATCCGGGCGCATGGACAGAATCTGTCCGAACTTGATAAATGTTGGGCCAAGATCTTCCAGGATCAGCCGCAGTTTCTCTGGCGTCAGTCCCCGTACGATCTGATTTTTCTTCAAAATATGCAGAATCTGTCGTAATCGTCCCTGTGCTCTTTCACTCATACTTTTCTATTCCTGTTCTTTCTGTGTGCTCTTCCAGCCATTTTCAGCCTCATGAAGCAAACAGCCCTGCCAGAATCTCTCCAACAGAGCTGTTTAAAAAACTGTTTTTCCATACATAATGATATGATCAGGTTATTCTTCTTCGGTCACATCTTCTGCTTCTGCATCAACAACGTCTTCTTCTTTTTCCTCTTCAGCATCTTCTTCCTTCTTGTCGGAACCTTTTACTTTGCTTTTGATCTTGTGCTTCAGTTCCTCATTTGCTGCTTTTCCTTCGGACACGACAGCCTCGCCTTTTTTAATGCACTCGCCTGCAACTTCCTGTGCTTTCTCCACAGTCATCGCTGCTGCTCCGATACCTGCCAGTACAACTTTTTTTACATCATCTGTAATGCTGCTCATAAGAATACCTCCTATTATAAAAATAATCTCTCGGAATCTTTAAGCCAGTAAATATAAGGCTTTCAGATTCCTTTTTTATTAAAATCCCCCACTTTTTTGTCAAAAACACTTGAAAAATCCATCGAAAAATGCGGCGCTTCGCGCCCTTATTTATAAGACATATTTTTCGATTGGAGGCGATTTTATTTCCATAGTAATCACCTCTATATCTGATTTTTATCTTTAGTTTCCGTTATTTTTCTTTTATATAAGCGCCGTTTGCGGTCCAGTCCCTGTAAAAATTATCAATATAATACTGGGTCAGCGGCATGGGCATCTGGAATACATCCATGAATACGTGATAAGGCGCCGTAGTGATATCGGCTCCATGGACTGCGCAATCCACAAATTCCTGAGGTTTTTCAATGGAGGCAGCCAGGATTTCCGTTTCATAGTCCGAGGATGCGAATACCTCCGCGATCTCCTGGAGTGTGTCCAGCCCGTGGTAGCCGATACAGTCATTCTGTCCGGTATAAGGGGCCACGTAAGCGGCTCCGGCATGGGCGCATAGCATGGCCTGAGCTGAGGTCAGGATAGTGGTGGCGCAGGTCTTGATGCCCATTTCCTTTAAGGCACGTATGGCTTTGATTCCCTCTGCGGTGGCGGGTACTTTGACTACCACATTATCTCCGGCGCTTCGGATACTCTTTGCTTGTTCTATGATTTCTTCCTTAGTGACGGCGACGACCTGCGCCAACACCGGAATGTCGGGGAAACGCCTGGAAAGCTTTGAAATGGTCTCCACGACGTCGGCGCCCTCTTTGGAAGAGAGGGACGGGTTTGTGGTGATTCCGGCCAGAAGTCCCATTTCTTCCAGTTCAGTCAGTTCTGCCATATCGGCAGTGTCAGCAAATAACTTCATGATACAATCCTCCTATCTCAATAATAATCTCTCGGAATCTTTAAGCCAGTAAATATAAGGCTTTCAGATTCCTTTTTTATTAAAATCCCCCACTTTTTTGTCAAAAACACTTGAAAAATCCATCGAAAAATGCGGCGCTTCGCGCCCTTATTTATAAGACATATTTTTCGATTGGAGGCGATTTTATTTGTTACCTGTTAACTGTGGCAGTCATTCCGACTACCAAAACTTTGTAGTCAAAAATTTACGTAAATATTATCCTAACCCTGATTCCATAGCCCGCTCTACATGGGACATCATTGATCGTTTTTGGAATCTTGACCTTTCCTACACAGATGAATTCATGCGTGATAAATATTCCAAATTCGGTCCTGCTCCAAGAACTCCTTCCTGTATGCAGCGTTCCTATCTTTTATCAATTGATTTCAAAGTGACTTCTTTAACTGACTGGGCTGCACAGCTTAAGATCAATCCTCTCTACGCAATCTTAAGTGGTTTTGAATTCGGGAATACTCCTGGCGTTGGCACCTTTTATGATTTTATGGACCGTTTGTGGGATTCTGATGATGATCACCTTTCCCCTCACATCCATCCACTAAAGACAAAAGTAAAGAAACCAAAGACCAAAAGTACAAAAGCGGATTCTGTTGAAAAAATCAAAGTAGAACAATTGCTTCCGCAATTAGAGAACTCTGTTTTTAACATCAATGACCAGCCCTATGGTTCTCTTTTCTCCCTTTATCAGCAGGAATTCCTGAACAAATCTGTTTCCAAAGGACTCATTGATATAAATTCACTCGCACTGGCTGGTAACGGAACTCCTGTCGTAACATCTCACAGAGAACGCAAACACCGCATCTGTGACTGTGCTTCAAAAGGCATTACGGATTGTAAATGTGACCGGTATTTTTCGCAGCCTGACTGTGATATTGGCTGGGATTCATCCAGAGATTGCTATTATCATGGGTATGATCTTTACATGCTTGTTGCTTCTGATTCCGAAAGTGACCTGCCCGTTTTTCCATTGCTCAATCCGGCTTCCAAGCATGATTCCCATGGATTTCTGCTCAACTTTTTCCGAATGAAAAGCTTTCTTCCGGACTTTCATGTTACAAAGATCCTTTTGGATTCTGCCCATGATGCAATGCCTTACTATGAATATTTTAAGCGGGTACATATCACACCTTTTATTGACCTTAATGGAAAAGGCGGGGTCAAGCTGCCTTACAAGAACGACTTTACCATTGGTAAAGATGGGGTTCCTGTATGCAAAGATGGCCGACGTATGAATCATGATGGTTCTGAACCTTCAAAATATCGTGTGAAATTCAGATGCCCTCTGGCCAGCAGGAAATACAGCTGCACCTGTGAACATCCCTGCTCTGATTCTAAATATGGAAGAACTGTGCATGTTGCAATGAAGGATAATCCAAGGCTGTTTAATATTCCACCACGTGACTCTGATGAATGGAAACTGGAGTATAATGCAAGAACCTCTGCAGAACGTTCAAACAAACGTGAGAAATTAGACTTTAAATTAGAAGACGGCAGACACCAATCAACTAAGATGTGGTACTGCCGCCTCTATCACATCCTGATGTTACAGCATCTGGATGCATGGGATATGCCCTATGAATCCGCCCTGAGAAAGTTGATTCTACACGCGGCATAATCCATTACCTATTATAACCGATTTCTTAAGGCATAGCGACAGTTATGTCTGTTTCTCATACTCTTTTTTCAAAAAATATTTCATTTTGGATAATATTCACTTTTCAATGTTCTGTTACCAGCAAAGCTGGCATGATCAATCAGGATTCCGAGAGATCATTAAAATTTTATAATATATCTTTCAGATACATCCTCTGTATCCTGTTATCATACACCGTTTTCAGAAATATGTCTGCACCTGTTTTTGCTTTTAAATAAAATCTTAAGACAAATCCGGCAAAAATTATCTGTATGCCTTTCTCTTTCAAAATAACTGCCAGTAAACAGATATGAAAAAATATTTTCTCTGCTATTTCCAAACATTTTCAACAACTTTTAACGGGCAACATCCCCACGATCAGTAACCAATTCACAGCCAACGGATGCTACTCTTCGTGACATACAGCCTCTGCACTCTGCGGCTTCCTCTCCGGTACAGATCTTATTGTCATATAGCTCATACTGCTTCCGGTTGCGCACCGGAGACAGGTTTGGCATAACGACATTGGCGCCTGCTTTCATTCCTTTTTCCCTTCCCAGCGGATCCAGAGTACCAAGGGCTGTTGTTGCCGGCAGCAGAACCTTCGGTAAAATGATCCGGATAACAGACAACAATGCCAGTGTCAGCTCCACACTTCCTGCAGGTTCGTCGGCATACTGCGTATCATGGTGGGGAATGAAAGGTCCGATACCCACCATATCCGGTTGCAATTCTTTTAAAAATATCAGATCCTCTGCCAGATATTCCAGCTTCTGTCCCGGAGAACCTACCATAAATCCTGCTCCTACCTGATATCCAAGTTTTTTTAAATCATACAGACATTGTTTCCGGTTTTTCAGGCTCATATTCTCCGGATGCAGTGTCCCATAATGCGCTTCGTTTGCCGTCTCATGACGGAGCAGATACCTGTCAGCGCCTGCTTCTTTGAATTTCCGATAGCTCTCGTAAGATTTTTCCCCGATAGAAAGGGTAATGGCACAGTCCGGATACAGTTCCCTGATTCCGCGGATGATCTCCACCATCTTTTCATCAGTAAAATACGGATCCTCGCCACCCTGCAATACAAACGTCCGAAATCCCAGTTCGTAACCGTTGGCACAGCAGTCCATGATCTCCTCTTTTGTCAGCCGATACCGCTGCACATTGGTATTCCCGGCACGGATGCCGCAGTAATAACAGTTATTTTTGCAATAATTAGTATACTCGATCAGCCCTCTGGTATACACTTTATTTCCATACCAGCGCTCCCGGATCGCTACTGCCTCTGCTGCCAGTTCTTCCCGGATGGCAGCGCCGGTCTGCGGACAGACACAGGCTTCCAACAGTTTTACATATTCCTCTTTTTCAAGGGAACCGTTATCTATCAGTTTTTTTACAAAATCCATTTCATTTACCTCTTATCAGACAACTCTCTTTATACCTACCAGTATACCAGTTTTTTCAGATAAAAGGAACTGTTAATGCCTGCTATTTTCCGCTTTTGTTTTCTACATTTCTGTACAAAAACTACTTCTTCTCATCATAATCATCCAGGAAATTGTATTTCATATCTCCTTTATGATATCCAATGATCGTATTTAAATTCACGTTGTGGACGCTTCGGAAAATATTTGCTTCGATAATGTCGCTTTCTTTCCTGAAATGCGCTACCAGCTCTTTCATCTCGTCACGCTTGGAACCTCTGCCGCCGCCGCAGGTTGCGCAGTTCTCGGTAAACCGACATGCGCACTGAATGAAATGCAGCTCATTGTAATCTCGCCATGCTTTGATATCTGCCTCTTTGATCATATACATCGGACGGATCAGCTCCATACCTTCAAAGTTTTTGCTGTGGAGCTTCGGCATCATCGTCTCAAATTTGCCGCTGTAAAACATACCCATCAGTGTTGTTTCGATCACATCATCAAAATGGTGTCCGAGAGCGATCTTGTTACAGCCCAGCTCTTTTGCGTGAGAATAGAGATAACCGCGGCGCATTCTGGCACAGAGATAGCACGGATTTTTATCTATATCTGCTACAATATCAAAAATCTCACTTTCAAAAACCGTCAGCGGAATCCCAAGCAGGTTTGCATTGTCCTGAATGATCTTCCAGTTATCCTCGTTGTATCCCGGATTCATCACAAGGAATACCACTTCAAACGGAATCTGTCCATGACGTTTCAGTTCCTGAAACAGCTTTGCCATAAGCATAGAATCTTTTCCGCCGGAAATACAGACTGCGATCTTGTCATTTTCCTGAATCAGATCATAGGTACGGATCGCTTTGGTAAAACGGCACCAGATCGTTTTGCGGAATTTTTTAATAATGCTCTTTTCGATCTCTTTTGTCTTTTTCTCTTTCTCATCCTCTGCTGCCACAAAACGGCTCAGGGAGCGGCGCAGATATGCACGATACCCGCCCTCGATATTTGTCGCTTCCCGTCCGGCTTCTGCAAGATCTTCCACCAGTTCGCTGCTGCGCTCTCCGGTATGACACATAATATACACCGGCTTATCGTCCGGGATCAGGGACAGGTCTTCTCTGGCCTCCTCCACCGGAATATTGACAGCTCCCGGAAAAGAGCCGCGGACAAAATCCTCTTTTTTTCTTACATCTACCACAGTGATCTGTGACAGATCCAGCTGTTCTAATTCTTCAAACGTAATTGTATTCATAAATGTTGTCTCTCCTGTTATCTGATATGTACACTTTTCTTCTGTCAACCAGCATATCTTACACAAGCATACTATACCACTAGCCTTTTCTTCAAGTAAAACACTTAAATCTTTTATAATCAAGTAGGAGATCCTTCGGATTTATAAATGGACACCCACTGTTGAATACTTTGATGAGCAATTCCTAATTCTCTTCCTGCTTGTCGTATACCGATTTCTCCATCAAGATATCGTTCAACTATTTTTACTTTTTCTACTGGTTCTAGCTTACTCTTCCTGGAGATGAAAATACCCCCATATAGGACTTTTATATTTCATTGTCCTATATGAGGGTAGCATATCAGTTGCCGCTCCGGGGTTTTTGTTTTGTCGCATCTACATGGACACATTGTTCCTTTTTTACCTTTTATGTTATGCTTTCAAACCTGCAATCGCAGCAACTGCACAATCTGCCATTGCCTGTTTCGCCTTTTCCTCTAGCACTTCCGTATCCGGCTGATGTATTACATCTATGCAGTCTTTTCCAAAATTATGTGCAAACAATTCCGGATACAAGCCAACGCAAATGCCACATCGGATACAATGATTTTTTACTTCAAGCTTCATCTGTTTTTGCCTCCCGTTATCTCTCACTCTGTTTATCAATATATGCACACGCACTGTCGCCTGCTGCAAATCCCAGAGGCATTGCAAAATATGCACCTGCTGAAGCGCCTGTTGGCGGATTTCCATATAATGCAGTCTGAACCGCATCGCCTGCCGCAAACAGACCTCGAATTGGTCGTCCATCTGTTTTCACAACCTGCATTTTTCCATTTACTTTTATGCCACCGATCGTATTATATCCCGCACAAAATACACGCATCGCATAGAATGGGCCTTTTCGTACCGGATACAGATACCTGGCATCTTTTGCAAAATCTTCATCGTTTCCCTGATCACAGAATTGATTGTATCGCGCAAGTGTTTCCTTGAATCCCGTCTCATCAATACCTGCTGCAGCACATAAATCCTCAATTGTATCTTCCATAAAGATATGTTTGTTTCCGATATCATCCCGGAGATGTCTGAACTGTCCAGGAATATCATGAAATTTCTCGATCGGGAACATGAAATACATATAATCCAGTCCCTCATTCTCCAGTTTTAACCGGGTGTCTTCATCTATGACAAAGTAGCTTACCCGTCCCGGCTGGTTTTTGATCGCCGTGCTGATCGCCATATGATTATTGGAAATACTTTCATTCATGAAACGCTCGCCATTTCTGTTTACCCATAAATACGGCTGCTCCTGAAGGGTCCTTGTTTCGTTGTATACAATCCACGGCGAACTTGCCACAATACCAGGACCCGGTACAAGATTATGTCCAGTAACAGCAATCGCCGTCTCTTCTCCGCCAAGCTTCCATGCCAGTTTCTGGCCATCTCCCGTCTGACCGGAATTCGGAAAACAGTTGAACAATACATTTCCATCCCCGGAACAATCATTATCTGTATAAGTAAATCCGGTCGTTCGTTTCATAAGCTCTCTGTCTTCCATAATACCACCACTGCAGATAATAACAGCTTCACATTCCACTTCAACAGTTTCTCCTGTTTCATTGTTGACACCAATGGCTCCGATAATCTTCCCTTTCTCGTCCTGAATCACATCTGTTAATGGTGTATTTAACAGGTAGGTTCCTCCGCGGCGTTTGATATCCTGCATACCTCTTAAGCAAAGCAACGCTCCCGCATGACCTTTTCCTCGTCCCTGTGCCATAAAAAATTCGCCATATGCACAAACTGCCGGTGGAAATCCGTCCGCATACTTTGGATCTCCGATCTCATCGATTGGGACATCCTGGATACAGACTTTCTGAATATGCATTCGTTCCAGATAATCTTTCGTTCTCCAGGAATTTTTTACATACTGACGGATGACAGCCGGATCTGCATTGTAATTGGTATAATCATAGATCAGTTTAAATACCGCATCCTGATATTCACTGTCATCCGGAATGCATACATATGCGATTGGACAGTTTCCTACCGCGCCACCCTGATACGTTTTTTTCTCAAATACAATGACATCTTTCCCCTGTGCAAGCACGGCATCTGCCGCACATATTCCAGAAAGACCGCTGCCCATAACAACAACATCTGTCTTAAGTTTCATATTGTTATCCTCCCTGCTATACCTTTAACCTGGGAGAATTATAGCAAACAGCCTCTCCTGTTTTCTTATTCATATGGCATATCTGAATTGTATTTATCTTCATACGATTGTGCGTTTTGCACATCCTGCATTTTTTCTTTTAACTGCAGATAACGCCTCACATAATCTGACACGATAAATGCCGCCTTCAGATTATTTTCACAAATATTCCGTTTAAAATGTTCTTCAATGAAATGAATCATGTTCGTCACGGTATTTCGATGTATCCCAAGTTCCCGTGATGTTCTTACCGCACTGCAATCATTGCCAAAATAATTCATCAGAAAATTTACATACTGCGTATTGCAGGCCTTGTCATAACTGCTCAGCTGCACATAAAAATCTGATTTCAGGCACTCTACGTCCATCTGCTTTTCAAGTGCTGAAAACATGTGGAAGTAATAGTAATCTTTATAATAGAAGACACTGTTCTTCGACCGGTCCGCTTTTCCAAATCTCAAAGCGGTCCGTGCCTGTATATATGCATCGGCAATCTGTCGGATATTTGTGATCGGCCTGGAAACGCCTATCTCATATTCGTAATTTTCCAAAAGATAGTCCAAACGTTTTTCCTCTTCTCTGGAATATAATATTTCAGAGCAGGGATCTTTCTCTCTTCTGAAAAGGCAAAGAAAATCCTCATAAATGAAACATTTCACATCGAAAAACTGCTGCGACACCATTCTTGCCAGAAATTTTAACGGCACAGATTCCTGGTTGGAAAACTGTACTACGCCCAGAATATATCGCCCGGTTACCTCCAGTCCGTCAATCAGGCTGACCTGCTCTTCTAACTGTTCCTGTGAAATCATTCTGTTCCCGATCAGGTTTGAGAGGAATGTTTCATATATCATCTGTCCATGTCTCTGATGTTCAAACTGATATTTCATGCAATAAGACATATTTTTCATAAACATATGAACCAGTTCCAGATATCCTTCTGATGGGGTTGTCCCGTCAAGAAATATACTTGTATATCCAAGCAGACTCTGATTACAGAAAAACTGAAGATAAATATTGAGTCGGTCTGCCGCGTCAGCAGCCGGAGCGATCAGCAGCTCATCTGTTTTTATCTTTGAAAACACATGCTTCTGTTTCAGCTTTTTCATCGTCTCCGCATTCGTATATCCTTTTGTGATCGTCTCAGTATACACAGGATAATCACACGAAATATTTTTTGTGTATGCTACCACATCAAATCCGGCGTCAAATGCAATGATTGGATGTTTTAAAACAGGCTCACTCAAGTCGATCAGAGTCTGGATACTTTTATTTTCCAGTGCTGCCACATGCATATTTTTGTCCCATTCACTGATAAAAGAATACATATCAAACAGGCGGTTCATAATATCGCATACCTGTTCTTTTCCAACAATCAGAAACCAGTGTTTTTCGTATAATTCTGATATTTTCTCCGGCAAATCTTTCTCATATGAAATATAGAGATTATTCATTTCTTCAGCATTCGTTTTTCTCTCCCATAACCGGATACAATGTATCTTTTCAGAATCATTTTTCCGTGACCGGATCTCATAATCTATATCATGAAGATAAAAGCGGATAATATTAACAGATAACAGCATGACTTCTCCTCCTGCATATGGTTATGGTTGGAACCACAACCCGACTACTGACTTATCGTTAAAAAAATTATACCACATCATTTATTATTGAAATCACTTATTTTACATACAAAAAATCAAGCCAAAATATTGATTCGAACATATTTTCGCGTTATTATCAAACTGTTGCCGCCTCCTATATTGGCACAGAAGGGAGGTACATTACATGGACAACATTTTTGTTTCTTTTTTTGTCGCTGTTGCGGCTGGTGTAGCCTGCCACTACATCATCAAATGGTTGGACGGCGATAAATAGTCGGTAATCAGCCTATGGGGGTAAGCCTTCCCATTGCCAAAAATAGGAATAAAAAATCCCGGAGTTGCCGCTCCGGGGTTTTTGTTTTGTCGCATCTACATGGACACATTGTTTCTTTTTTGCCTACTGGCATTATAGCATATGCATTTTTCTTTTTCAATATGCATTTGCCTGCTTTCACTTATCCTTCCAGCCCTGCAAACGCAGCCGTAAAATCTTCGATCAGATCTTCCACATCCTCGATACCTACGCTGACGCGGATCGTATCGTCAAATACACCTGCAGCTTCTTTCTGCTCAGTCGTATTATGGACATAGATCGTAGACGCCGGATGGATGACCAGTGTTCTGGCATCTCCGATATTTGTTGCATTACAAGTATATTTTAATACATTTAATACCTTGTATGCGCGTTCTTTAGATCCAGCGCGCAAGGTCAGGATGCCGCCGCCCATGCCGTGAAACTGCTGCATCGCCAGGTCATGATACGGATGATCCGGCAGCGTCGGATAATTGACGGATACTCCGTCTAATTTTGATAATGCCTCTGCCAGCTGTTTCGCATTCTGACAGATCCGTTCCATACGAAGTCCAAGCGTCTCCACACCTACGATATTCATAAATGCATTCATCGGTGCAAGGCATCCTCCCATATTTCTCCAGATACCGCCCCGAAGCTTTGCAAGATATGCGAATTTTCCATACATTTTATATTCTGCCAGTCCCGGATAACGCTCCGGATCCCAAGCAAAATTTCCACTGTCGATAATGATTCCACTGATAGAATTGCCACCGCCATTGATATATTTGGAAGTAGAGTGAATGACGATATCTGCGCCATATGTAAACGGCTGGATCAGATACGGTGTCGCAGTCGTCGCATCCACGATCAGCGGAATTCCTTTTTCATGAAGAAAATCTGCCACTCTTTGCACATCCATCACATCCAGTCCAGGATTGCCGATCAGTTCTCCAAAGACCGCCTTCGTATTCTCTGTGATCAGCGGTTCGATATCTTCCACTGAAATATGTGGTGCAAATCTTGTCCGGATACCAAAAGCTTCCATATCTCCAAACAGGTCGATAGTGCCGCCAAACAGACCGGAGCCCGCGATGACCTCATCTCCGTTCTGTAAAATATTCAGAATACCCGCTGTGATCGCAGACATTCCAGATGCACAGGCTACTGCTCCCAGTCCGCCTTCCAGCGCACAGATTTTTTTTTCAAAAGAATCAACAACCGGATTTGCAATTCGGGTGTATGCAAATCCGGGGGCTCTGTTGTTAAATACTTTTTCCAGTTTTTCCGCCGATTCATAGGCGAAAGCGCTTACCTGACTGATGGGAGGTACGGTAGCACCGTATGGATTTTCTTCTGTTCCTGTTCCATGCAGTAACTTTGTATTAAACTTCATTTCCGTTCCTCACTGTTTCTTCGCTTCACCCTGCTATTTCCGGCATTGATTACAGCACTAACAGAGATGAAGCTTTTTTCATTATTATCTATAAGTTGTTTCTAAGACGTTACTGTTTTTCCCTATGAAAAACTTTTTACAAAAAAGCTGCTTGCCTCTGAATTCTATTCAAACGCTCCTGTAGATTTAAAACACTAACAACTTTTCTCTGACTTCTTTGATTTATTTAATGACAACCTCTTCCTTGGTCACATCGGTTCTGTCGATAATCTCAAATCCGTTCAGCACCGGCGCATCCATATCCATCAGAGAAAGGATCAGATAACGGACGCTGGAATCATATGCCAGACGTTTGTCCTCCTCGGAAGGTCTGGACGGGCTTTCTGGATGAGAATGAAAGTTTCCGATCAGGCTCAGTCCGTTGGCTCTCATATCTTTAACTGCCTCAAATTGTTCTTTCGGATCCATGGAAAAATGTTCTCTGCTGGCATCGATATTTGTAAGATAATATACTTTTTCGATTCTTCTGTCTTTACCGTCTACCGTTCCGCCCAGAAGACCGCAGGCCTCATTCGGAAGACCGGCTTTCGCATACGCAATGATTTCTTCGTAATCTTCTTTTTTAATATATATCATAAAATTCTATTCCTTCTATGTCTGCTTTTTTACAATATAATTTCTATGATATGGAATTTCTGATAAACTCTATCAGATCCTGTTCATCAACCTCTGACTCATCTGCTCTCGTCTGGTATTCCATGTATCATACTGCTTTAAGGCAAAACAGCTTAAGATAAAATCAGAATAATGGACAGACAATTCACAGAACCATTTAGATTCCTTCACATACCTTCTGCTCGTAATCGATCAGTTCTGTGATGGTCGGATGATCGCCGCAGACTGCGCAGGTCGGTACATGTTTCGGTAATTTTACCGTATGGAATTCCATAGTCAGCGCATCGTATGTCAGCAGTCTTCCTGTGAGCAGATCGCCAACGCCAAGAAGATATTTGATGGCTTCCATTGCCTGAAGACTTCCGATAACGCCGCCCATTGCGCCGATAACGCCGGCCTGTTTGCAGGTCGGAACTGCATCTGCCGGTGGCGGGCTCTGGAATACGCAGCGGTAGCATGGACCTTCGCCTGGTACATATGTCATCAGCTGACCTTTGAAGCGGATGATCCCTGCATGGCAGAATGGTTTTTTCTCCATAACGCAGGCATCATTGATCAGAAATTTTGCCGGGAAATTGTCTGTTCCGTCGATTACGAAATCATACTCGCGGATGATCTCACGGATATTGTCTGCTTTGATAAATTTACGGTATGTATTTACTTTTACATCCGGGTTGATAGCTTCCATCGTCTCTTTTGCAGATTTTACTTTTGCTTTTCCGATATCTGCGGTAGTATGGATAACCTGTCTCTGTAAATTGGAAAGATCTACTTCATCTGCATCTGCGATACCGATGGTTCCCACACCGGCCGCTGCCAGATACAGTGCTGCAGGTGCGCCAAGACCGCCTGCGCCGATGATCAGTACTTTGCCGTTTAACAGTTTTTTCTGGCCTTTCACGCCAACTTCTTTTAAAATAATATGTCTGGAATAACGCTCCAGCTGCTCATCTGTAAATGCCATTAGAATGCTCCTCCACCCATGAAATAAAGAAATTCAACGCTGTCGCCGTCTTTTAATACGGTCTGCTTAAAGGTTCCGCTCTGAAGGAACTCATCATTTAAAGTTACGGTAACATACTGCGGTGTCTCCACATTGTCAAGCTCGATGAGCTTTGCTACTGTAATGCCGTCTTCATACTCTTTTTTCTCTCCTGCTACCTGTAAAAACATTTTTCTATAATCTCCTTTTTTCTCTCAGTCTTCCAATGCTTCCTTAATCTTGGCTTCCAGTTCTTCCTGACTTACGATTCCTTCCAGTCTTGCAATCTGCTGACCTTTTTTGAAAAACAGGATCGTCGGATATACAGTTACTTCATATCTGTTTTTCAGATCCTCTGAAAACAGTGCATTAACCTTTACGATCTTGATCTCTTTCTCATACTCATCTTCCAGCTCGCCCAGCACCGGGGAAATCTGTTTGCATCCCAGGCATCCATCAGAATAAAATTCTACCAGAACCGGCTCTCTGACGCCCAGTACTTCTGACTGAAAAGATGCTTCATTCACTCTGATTGACATGTCTATTCCTCTACTTTCTTTACGAACAGGCTGTATGTGCCGTCCTCTCTTTTTTCCAGTTTCAGGACCTGCTGACCTTCTTCTTTCATACTTCTCGGTACATTCTGTGTCGGCTCGCCATCATTCATGATGATCTCCAGCACCTGTCCGATCTCCAGTTCATCGATTGCCGCTTTTGCCTTTACAAAGGTCATCGGGCATACCACATTTGTAATATCTACTGTTTCATCACTTGTTATCGCTGCCATCATAAGCCTCCCTGATTATCTTCTTAAATTTATCCACCCCTACGCGATCCAACGTAAACTTAAATCTCTCTCCCGGGTTTGCATTGTCATCAAAGAACTGTATTGCTGCATCAGTCACACGGTACAGTTGTTCTTCAGAACGGATCAGCGGGAGAAGTTCATCGCCACGGTTGATGGTATTTCCAAACAGTCCGCCGAAAGATACGATATAGGCGCTCTCGCCTTCCCATGCATCAAACGGACACGCCTTTACACAGCGTCCGCAGTAATTGCATTTTTCTGTATCTACGGTAAGTTTGCCATCTGCGATCTGGATCGCTCCGGTGCGGCATGCTTTCTCACATACACCACACATAGTACAAGCATCTGCATTGTACTTCACATCCAGCGCGCCTTTCACTCCGACATCATTTTCTTCTGCTTTCAGACAGTTGTTCTGACATCCGGTCACGCCGAATTTGAATTTGTGTGGAAGCTCTCTCGCATAATATCTGCGATCCAGCTCCTGTGCGATCTTGTAGGAATCAATGTTGCCGCTTGGACAGACCTGATTGCCCTGGCAGGCAGTCACGGTTCTGACACGGGGACCGCAGACACCCGGTTTACACCCGCCCTTTGCCAGCTCTTCCTTTACTTCCGGAATATCTTCATATTTGATAAATGGGATCTCGATACTCTGTCTCGATGTAAGATGTACATATCCTTTTCCGTATTTATCTGCAACTTCCTGGATCTTCGCAAGGTTTTCAGCAGTCAACGTCCCGCCTACAACCTGTAATCTCAGGGAAAAATGTCCTTTTTGTTTCTGGCGCATGAATCCGCCCTTTTTCAGAGCTGAATAATCGATGGTTGCCATAATCTCTACCTCCGTTTTTCTGTCGGATTATCTGTAATCCGCTGCATCATGTATCAATCTGATTTTCCGACATTATCATAACACCTTACCATACAGAATTTACCATATATGTCTCATAAGAAGTTATACAATCAATTACTCTTTCGGTATTATCTTTCATGCTATCACATAACACGATTCCCGTAACGTATTTTCTCTGTAATTTCAGTTCTAAATATAGTACATTTCCTGATTGTATTTTTTGCCTTCTACATAATCTTTTTCCAGATCAGCCAGCGTCAGACCGGTCAGTAGCTCATCCATCCGGCTGTTTGCTTCATCAATCAGCAATTTCTGTATACTGTCTGCAATCCCTTTGCATTTACAGTTGTCAGCGACTTCTTCTTCCTCCATCCGGTAATTCCCTTCCAGCGCTTCCAGAATATCTGCCACTGTGATATCTTCCGGTGCATGGTTCAGCAGGTAACCACCCTGAGGTCCTTTTATACTCTTCACGATGCCAGCCCGCCGGAGTCCTGCAAACACATGCTCCAGATACTGTGGAGAAATACTGTTGCGCTCCGCGATGCTGTTTAACGATACCTGGTCAGATTTGGAATTAACAGACAGATCTATCAATGCCCGAAGGCCATATCTGCTCTTTTTTGAAAGTTTCATAATCTACCTCGTTCATACTTATCCTATCAACTTTATATGTTTATAGATGGTATTATATTCGTTTATCACATATTTGTCAACTAGGTTTTATATGTTTATTAAAAATCTCTATTTTATATCGTATGCAACATACTTTTGAGACATATATAGATTATCAGATGAATTAAGCCCAGCCCCGGAAATCTCATACCCCTTTACAACTATTTGTTTCAGGTTAGTATCAGTTTTCCCGGAGCCGGGCTTTCTTATTTAAAGATACGATTACATACGAATGTTTATTTTTGATAAAACAAATTTTTTCTACCTATGCCATTGGTACGGCATACGGTGTAATTTTTCTGTCGTCTTAGATATAATCTCTGTCAATGGACTCATATGAGCTGAAAGAAGATTTCTTACGGAGTACATCTACGATGTCTTCCACAACTGCTTCTCCCTGCTCACTCCAGTCTGTGAAGTAGTTCGCATCTGCTTTCTCTGCAGCAGCGGCTTGCTCTTTGGTCAGTACAAGAAGTACAAGGATACCCGCACGGTTCAGATGAGCTACGACCGGTGCAAAGTCTTCTCCTGCTTCCGGCGCATACAGATAGGTATGTCTTCCGATGGAAGCCAGTTCTTTCTCTACTTTATGTACGAGATCCAGTGTCACACCGTTTTCTCCAAGAACAAACTCTGCTGTGATCGGGCTCTGTCCCATAAGGGCTGCACGGAGCGCCGGATCTACCGGTTTATTGCCGAGACCTTCTTCCTGCTCTTCTACGGATTCCACTACACCACAGGCAGAAGTCATATTGGTTACACGATCGATAAGGATCAGCTCGCCCAGTGTTTTATGTTTTTTGAACTCGTCTGCAACGATACGGTCTGAAAGCGTGATCTGGCAGAGAGCAATTTCATTTTTCTTTAAGGAGTCTGCCGGTTTTTTCTCGCCGGTATTGACATCTACCGTGTTAATGATCTTTGTCACGATACCCGGGATCATGCGGGTTCCCAGTTTTACAAAAAAGTTCTTGCCATTTTCCAGACTGCTGTCATCCATCCAGAGGAGAGTTGCAGTAAAGGAAGATGTGATCTTTGCCTCGGAGCTTACGGAAAGCACGCATCCACGGGATACGTCTACTTCCCGATCCAGCTGAATGGTTACCGGCTGGCCTTTGACAGCTTCTTCACATACTTTATCTCCGATATGGATGCTCTTTACATGGGCACGCTCTTTACTCGGAAGGACTGTGATCTCATCGCCGTTTTTAATGGTTCCGTTTTCAATCTGTCCCTGAAAACCACGGAACTCATGGTTCGGACGGCAGACACGCTGTACCGGCATGTAAAATCCTTTTTCTTCGTTGCTCTCTTCGATATCTACATTTTCCAGATAGGAAAGCAGCACTTCACCGTTGTACCAGCTGATGTTCTCAGATCTCTTTGTGATATTATCTCCTTCTGTAGCGGATACCGGAATGATCTTCACATGCTCAAGTCCAAGTTCGCCGGAAAGTTTTGCAATCTCTTTTTCGATGGCCTGGAATTTCTGCTGGTCATAATTGATGAGGTCCATTTTGTTTACTGCGAATACAAAATAACGGATTCCCATCAGGGCGCAGATTCTTGCATGACGTCTGGTCTGTACCAGCACACCCTGGGATGCATCTACAAGGATGACTGCAAGGTCTGCAAAGGATGCACCCACTGCCATGTTTCTTGTATACTCTTCATGACCTGGTGTATCAGCTACGATAAAGCTTCTGTGATCTGTTGTGAAATAACGGTATGCAACGTCGATGGTAATACCCTGTTCACGTTCTTCCATCAGTCCGTCAAGAAGCAGGGAGTAGTCGATCTTACCGCCGCGGCTTCCTACTCTGGAATCCAGCTCCAGAGCTTTCTCCTGATCTGCATAGAGCAGTTTGGAGTCGTATAAAATATGTCCGATTAATGTTGATTTTCCATCATCTACGCTTCCGCAGGTAATAAATTTTAATAAACCTTTCATCTTAGAAATAACCCTCCCGCTTTCTTCTTTCCATACTTCCTGCGCCTTCGTGGTCGATCACACGGCTGGTACGCTCGGAAGATACCGCACTCAGTGTCTCGTCAATGATCGCATCCAGAGTATCGGCATCAGACTCGATACCACCGGTCAGCGGATAACAGCCGAGTGTACGGAAACGCACTTTTTTCATCTGGACTTTTTCGCCCTCTTCCAGACGCATTCTGTCATCATCTACCATGATAATATTGCCATCACGATAAACGACCGGTCTCTCTGCTGCAAAGTACAGCGGAACGATCTCAATATTCTCACGTTTGATGTACTGCCAGATATCTTTTTCTGTCCAGTTGGAAATCGGGAATACGCGAATGCTTTCGCCTTTGTTGATCTTGGTGTTGTAAAGCTTCCACATCTCCGGTCTCTGGTTCTTCGGATCCCAGGCCTGCTCTGCATTACGGAAAGAGAAGATTCTCTCTTTTGCACGGGATTTTTCTTCGTCTCTTCGTCCACCGCCGAATGCCGCGGTAAACTGATATTTGGTAAGCGCCTGTTTTAACGCCTGTGTTTTCATGATATCGGTGTAAGCTGCACCGTTATCAAACGGGTTGATGCCGGCTTTGACACCTTCTTCGTTGGTGTATACAAGCATCTCGATGCCGTTCTCTTTTGCTATCCTGTCACGGAACTCGATCATTTCTCTGAATTTCCATGTCGTATCGATATGTAAAAACGGGAATGGCGGCTTCTCCGGATAAAATGCTTTCATTGCAAGATGAAGCATTACGGAGCTGTCCTTTCCGATTGAATACAGCATAACCGGATTCTCACATTCTGCTGCCACTTCTCTAATAATGTAGATTGCTTCTGCTTCCAGTTCGTCAAGATGAGATAAATTGCCCATCGTTCTTCCTCCTTTTATCTCTGGCTGTGAGCCAGTGGTTCTGTCTGGTGTTCAGACAGCGTTTTATAAAAATGTATTTTCTGATAGTTTTGAACACAAATCGTCATGAAAATATTTTTTCCATGCTCTTTTTATAGTATCACGAATGCTCTCACATCCGGTAATTTTCCAAACAGTATACGATGTTACTCTGTATCAGGAATACGCTTAATATTTATTGGCATCCCGCTTGTTTACTTCCAGCTGTCGGCTGCTGCCATCACTGGCTGCGAAGTTCCATATGCTGATGCCGTCTTTTTCGGATACGGTCAGTTCTGTGCCGTTGCCTCCCATATCTGCGCCCAGGAAAAATGCTATGGCATTGACCGGACATTCTTTGATACAGGATGTACAGCCCCAACAGTCTTTCGGCCGCCGCATGTATGCATGAGATTCGACTGCATCCCATTTGATCAGGTTGCCCGGACATACTTCGATACATCGCCGGCATCCGATACATTTGTTATCTTGGATCCGTATGCTCATATTTCATCCCTCCTGTTACCAGATCTCTGCAGATGATCTCTACTTTGCCATCTGTCAGTTTTGAATTAACATATTTCATCCAGTCTGCGGATTTTTCCGGATGATCCGTATTCTCCGCAAAACTGTGCCATCTGGTCTCTTTTCTCGCTGCGAGGTGGGCGATCAGCGTCCGACAGACGATCAGGCGCTCCCGAAGTTCATAGATACGGAGCAGCTCGTCCATATCTTCTGCTGCCAGCTGATCGGTCAGCTGATACAGCTGCGCGATCTTTTCCTGCGCCATGGAAAGGCCTTTTTCATTATACTGATAATCCGTTCCGATGCCGCCGGCATACTGATCCATGACTTTCTGCATGGCTTCTTCCAGCTGATCGGTAGTAAACAGGAATGGCGGATTGTTCAGGAAATGTTCGTATTCCTGCTGTTTTGCTGCTGCATCTGTAACCGTTTCTTTATCTTTCCCTGTTGTTTTCTGTACAGTTTTGGTATTTTCCATATCTTCCAGCATCGCTTCCGCAGCGATCTCGCCTTCTGCAAGGGCGCCGGTCACATATTTCTGCGGACAGCCGCCTGCCACATCACCAGCTGCATACAAACCCTGCAAGGTGGTCCGTCTCTGGTCATCCACCCAGTAACCGCTGGCAGTGTGACCGCCTACGATATACGGCTCTGTACCTTCGATCTCCACGCTCTGCTCAGATGGGCCTTTGCCGGATTCCAACCATTTCAGCGTCTGGCTTGGCGCCATGTTCAGATATGCTTTATACAGATCCTGCTCCTGCTCTTTGGAAATGCCTTCCGTCTTTAAGTAACACGGTCCGCGACCGGCACGGTTTTCCATAACCGTTCCGTACACACGCTGTGACGTTGTCAGTCCGTATTTATCCTCGTAGATCTCCCCTTTGGAATTGACCTGTTTTGCGCCAACACCCTGAGCGATGGTTCCGGTCGGAGCAATGGTATCTTTACACCGCAGTGCGATAAAACGCATCTCAAAAGTAGTCATCTCCGCACCAGCCTGAATGCCCATGGCATAACCGGCTCCGGTATTAAATGGCGGATACCACATTTTATGTCGGGAAAATCCCGGATTGTTCGGCCGGTACAGCCCCGCTGCGCCGCCGCAGGCACAGAGTACTGCTTTTGCATGAATGTCATAGAAGATTTCTTCATCTACATGAAACCCATAAGCACCAACAACCAATGTTTTACCATTTACTGAAACAGTTTTCAAGTCCGTAATGTTCACATGATTGATAACTGTTACATTTTCCTGTTTTCTGGTCTCTTCTGCCAGAAGGACTTTGATGTTTTCACCGTTGATCTTGATATTTCTTGTTCCACGGGTCACATACTTTCCATTCTCATCTTTCAAGATGACCAGCCCCATGTCTTCCATCTCTTTCGTCACATGATTGAGGCGTTCGGACATAGATAAAAGAAGATCTTCTCTGACGATCCCATCTGCATCTTTTTTTGCATAGTCCACATAAAACTGCGGCGTCTTTCCTTCTGTAATATATGCATTGATAGCGTTTACACCGGCAGCAAGACATCCGCTTCTCTGGATATTTGCCTTTTCCACTACCAGTACGCTTCTGTTACTCTTTTTTCCGATCGTGATGGCTGCAAAGCATCCTGCGGTTCCGCCGCCGATGATGAGCACATCCGTTTCTAATTTTCTGACTTCCATTCTTGCTTCCTCTGATTCAGATATGATGGAAATACTTTCTTTCTGAGATTTCCATCATATGCTTTTTTCTAAAATCTTTCAGATTCTCTTTTTACCGTAAACGGCAATTCTCCATTAAATAACCATGGAATCTTCTTTCAGTGAATTGTTCTCCAGCTGATAAGCTTTGTCGCCTGCAGTTACAAACAGACGGTATACAAATACATCCACTTTCTCGCCCTCGTGGATCGCTTCTTCCTGCAGCCCACGTTTGGCAGTAATAATTGTATCACAGATCCGGATGGTAAGCTCCATATTGTCGCCTTTGAAGAGAACTTTTTCAACTGTTCCCTCCACTGCAGAGCTTTTATATTTCTGGATCTCGTTTTTCTTTGTCACTGATACGAATTCCGGTCGGATAATCGCATGATCTGCACCGGGGATACTGTCAAAACTCGGTATCTTCTGATAATTCCTGATCAAAGAAGTCTGTCCGAAAAATCCTGCAGTAAATGCCGTCTGCGGATGCTGATAGATCTCGATAGGCGTACCCTTCTGCTCGATGTGACCGCGGTTCGTAATAATGATCTCGTCCGCCACTTCAATGGCTTCCTCCTGATCGTGTGTTACGAAAATACTTGTAATGCCAAGCTGTTCGATCATCTCTTTCAGCCAGGTACGAAGTTCCTTTCGTACTTTTGCATCGATGGCTGCAAACGGTTCATCCAGGAGCAGCAGGTTCGGTCTCGGCGCCAGTGCTCTTGCAAATGCCACCCTCTGCCGCTGTCCGCCGGAAAGCTGGCTTGGATATCGTTTTTCCAGTCCTTCCAGACCGATGAGCTTGATCAGTTCACTGACACGTTTTTTCGTTTCTTTTTTATCTACCTTCTGTACATCCAGTCCAAATGCTATGTTCTGGGCTACTGTCATATAGCGGAACAATGCATAGTTCTGAAATACAAATCCAATACCACGCTGGCTCGCCGGAATGTTGTTGACCATTTTCCCATCGATATAGATCTCTCCGGAATCCGGCGTCTCCAGTCCGGCGATCATGCGCAGGATCGTGGTCTTGCCGCTTCCGCTTGGTCCCAGCAGCCCGACAAGTTTTCCCTGTTCGATGGAAAAATTCACATCATTGGAAGCCTGATAGTCGCCATATGTTTTATTTATATTTTTCAACTCAACGTACATGTTACTTACTCCTTTTTGCCACGATACTCGATCACGCTTCGGATGATCAGGATCACGATGGCGATGATCACAAGGATGGATGATACCGCAAATGCCGGCACATATTGAAATTCATTAAATAGGATCTCCACATGCAATGGCAATGTATTTGTCATACCACGGAGATGTCCCGACAGAACGGATACCGCTCCGAATTCTCCCATGGCTCTCGCCGTACACAGCACCACGCCATAAAGGAATGCCCATTTGATATGTGGAAATGTGATCCGCCGGAAGATCGTAAAGCCTTTGGCTCCCATAAGCGCCGCCGCTTCTTCCTCGTCCGTTCCCTGTGTCTCCATAACCGGGATCAATTCCCTGGAAACATAGGGGAAAGTGACAAATACGGTGGCAATGATAATGCCCGGCACTGCAAAGACGACTTTAAAATTGATCGCTTCCAGCCACGGATACAACACGCTGTTTCTTCCAAATAATAAGAGGAAGATCAGACCGGCGATAACCGGAGACACCGTGATCGGAATGTCGATCAGCGTGGTCAGCAGCTTCTTCCCTTTAAAACGGAATTTCGTCAGCGCCCATGCAGCAAACAGACCGAACACCGTATTGACGATCACGGCTGCCACCGTTGCTTTGACTGTAAGGAGCAATGCCCGCAGCGTATATTCATCGCTGATGGACTGTATGTAAAACTGAAATCCTTTTTTCAGGGATTCTGATACTACCGTATAAAGCGGCAGCACCAGCATGACAAACAAAAACAGTACGCTTACTGCGATCAGTATCCATTTTATCACTTTCGATTCATTGGAAGTGTTAAGTTTCTGTACAAAATCAGGAGATGTTTTGTTTTCTTTTTCACTATTCATACTTACATTCCCCCATTTGCAATCTTTGAGTTTCTGCTCTGTAAGAAGTTTACCGCGAACAGGATCACAAAGGAAATGACCAGCAGCACCAACGCAATGGATGTGGCTCCCGCATAATCAAATTCCTGTAATTTTGACATGATGATCAGTGGTGTAATCTCTGTGTGGTACGGCTTATTTCCTGCAATGAAAACGACGCTTCCGTATTCTCCCAGGCAGCGTCCAAAGGCAAGTCCCGCCCCGGCGAACAATGCCGGCTTCAATTCTGGAAAGACCACTCTCCAGAAGATTACGCTCCGTTTTGCACCCATGACTCTGGCTGCCTCTTCATAAGAACCGTCCAGTTTTTCCAGCACTGGCTGAACGGCTCGGACAACAAATGGGATTCCAACGAAGATCAGCGCTACGATGATTCCCAACCGCGTGTATGCAATCTTGATGCCAAAATGTCCAAAAAAAGAACCAAGCACACCGGTATCGGATGTCAGTGAAGTAAGGGAAATACCTGCAACTGCGGTAGGCAGTGCAAATGGGATCTCAATCATGCCATCCATAATGCGTTTTCCCGGAAATTTATATCGAACCAACACCCATGCCAGGATTATTCCCATGACCGTATTGATCACAGTTGCCACAAAAGCGGTAAGGATGCTGACATAAAAGCTGGAAAGCACTCTCGGTTTTGTAATCACTTCAAAAAATTGCCGGATACCAAGGCTGGAACTGTAGATGACCAGCGTTGCCAGTGGAATCAGTACCACACAGCTGAGCATCGCAATGGTCACTCCCATGGAGAGCCCGAACCCGGGTATCACGCGCTTGTTTCTCTTTCTCATGTAAAACTCCATTCTTATTTTTCATAGATCTGATCAAATACCCCGCCATCTGCAAAGTGCTTTGCCTGCACCGCATCCCATCCGCCGAAATCTTCGATGCTGACCAGCTTGACATTCAGATCAAACACATCTGCGTATTCCTGCAGGATCTCCTGATTAACCGGTCGGAAATAATTCTTCGCCGCGATCCGCTGCGCATCATCGGAATAGAGGTAATTCAGATATTCCTCTGCCACATCTCTCGTGCCACGTTTATCCACCACATGATCGACCACCGCCACAGAAGGCTGCGCCAGAATACTGATGCTCGGTGTCACGATCTCGTATTCATCGGGATAATCCCGCATGGAAAGGTAAGCTTCATTTTCCCACGCAATCAGCACATCGCCCTGACCGTTTTCCACAAAGGAAGTGGTCGCTCCCCTCGCTCCGGAATCCAATACCTGTACATTGTTGTAGAGTTTCTTTATAAATGCTGTTATCTGCGCTTCATCGCCATTGTAAGCCTGTTCGGCATATGTCCAGGCTGCCATGTAATTCCAGCGGGCGCCTCCGGAAGTCTTTGGGTTCGGTGTGATGATCCCTACGTCATCCCTTACCAGATCATTCCAGTCATGGATATTTTTCGGATTGCCCTTTCGTACCAGAAATACGATGGTTGACGTATACGGTGCGCTCTCATCCGGGAATTCACTGACCCAGCCTTTATCAATCAGTCCCGCATCCTGAAGGGAATCAATGTCGTATTCCAATGCCAGTGTGACCACATCGGCGTCCAGACCATTGGCAACTTCAAGCGCCTGCTTGCCGGAACCGCCGTGGGACTGAACGACCTGAACGGCCTGTCCGGTCTGCGCTTCCCAGTGCTTTGCAAATAGCTGATTATATTCTTCATACATCTCCCTTGTGGGATCGTAAGATACATTTACGATAGACACATCATAATGCTTCAATGCACCACACCCGGTCATACTTCCCACAAGAATCATGGAAAGCAGGATCGCCAACACCGCGATGCCCTTTTTTTTACCGCTCATAAAACAACTCTCTTCCTGTTTTTATACCTGATTGCAACCAGTCGATGCATGTATTTTTCCAGTTCTGTTATTACCGGTAAATATCATGTTTTCCCTGTCTGTTATATCTGTTGCATTTCATATTTTCTTTAAACATATTTATGTAGTAGGTTTAATATGTTTTGTATTCTATTACAACTTCTCCGCCTTGTCAAGTAGGTTTTATAGAAAATACCGGTTGACTGTTTATAGAAAATACCGGTTAACCGTCACACGATATGGTATGAAAAACGGCAACGATGAAGATTCTCTATACAGAAATACTCCCGAAATCCCTTCTTTTTCGAAACAAAAAAAGAACCGCCAGTTCTCCCGGTTTCTATCGGAAAGATAAAAACCTGTCCGGCAGAATCATTGTTTCTGCCGTCTGAGAACCAGCGGTTCAGGTGGTGCTTAAATAATTTATTGACTTTTTCTGATGGACATATTTTTATTGTGGATTCTGACGCATATCATTCCCGAAAGCCTGTATAATCAGTGAACTACCCATGGTCTAAAGCCAGCGGGATTGCGATAACCTTATTTCAAGATCCACAAGACAGCATTTAGTCCAGTTCCGGGAACTGGATCTCTTTGTATTTCGGAAGCTTTGAAGCTACTTCTTCACGTTTCTTCGGATCCATGAAGAAACCTCCCTGGGTCTCTGCAATCTCATCACAGTGAACGCCACGGCCTTCCTCTGTGGTACGGTCTCTTTCCAGTCCGTTTGGAGCAATGACAAATTTCCATTTGCCTTCCGGCGTACGCTCCAGATCTCCGCCTGCGCCACATACGGTACACTCAATCGGGTACTGCAGACCTTTCCACTGCGGCTCTCCAAGACACAGAGAGTTGCTGTGGCAGTTTGGACACCATCCGTAATCCGGGTCGCCAAGCCATTTACGCTCTTCCGGTTTTGTATTAAGGGCATCCATAACGTTTTTACCGATCTCACGGGCACGTGCAAGTTTCTCTTCATATAAAAGAACCTGAGCCGGAGCCGGAACACGTGTTGCCATGTACATATCTACGATCTTAAAGCTGTTTGTAAATGTGGTAGCCTGCATGCACTCCAGCGCCATAGACTGCCAGGAACGGGTAGAACCGCCCACTGCGATCAGCGCGCCTACACGGTCTCTTGGCTCGATCGCTCCGATTTTAGTCAGAAATGCTGATTCGTAAGCCAGATTTCTGTGCATAAATTTCAGGAACAGAGAAGATGGCATCAGATCATACGTCGGTGCAGAAAAGATTACTGCATCTTGATTTAACATAACATCCATGATCTTTTTCTTGTCATCTGCATCGTCCAGAGAACAGCCTGTGTATTTTCCCATGGACATTCCCATAGTACAGGATGTACATCCGTTACAATCGATAATATTATAATCTTTTAAATTGATCATGCGAACTTCTGCGCCCATCTCCTGACAGACAAGAAGCGCTTCTTTCAATAAAATTTCAGAATTGCTGTTTTTTCTTCCGGCGGTAACGCCCATTACCTTAAAGCTCATAAAATATCCTCCTTAACCCTTGTATATACTTTCGATTTCATCAATCGCTTCAAAACTTTTTCGTGGCACACATGATTCTTATTGCTTTACAAAATGAATAAATTCATCTCATGGGCAAACTAAAATGAATCTGTGATCAAAAACCTTCGTCCCGGAGATATTTTAACATGGAAACAAATATACCAGAAATGCCATTCTTTTTTAGCAGATATAAATTTTATTTATCGGTAATCCATTTAATGCATACAAGGCATTTACAGTGCCGTGGTTTACCGCCAGGGCAATCCTGTTACCGGTACAGCATGTTTCTTTTCGTTCTTCCTAAGTACCCTTTTTCAGAATATACCCGCTTTTTCGTCTGAACTTTCATTACGAAGCCGACAACAATAACAGATTTTCCTCTTTTTCACGTTCGCTCCATTTAATGACTTTGGCATCGTAATTCAGAAATCCTTCCACCACACCTTTCGATATACCTTTTTGATCATTCAAAATAACAATCAGTTGACTGTCGTCCTTTCTTATTGGTTTTGTATCATTCCATGCAAAAAGAATATTTCCCATAGTGGAACGATTGGGATTATTCACTGCCTGACATAAACGTTCCGGCCGATATTTATTCCGCTGTAATACAAAATCATAATTATGAGAAAATCCCGAGATTCCCGTAAACTGCACATTTTCAGTACTGTATATTTCTCTGCTCTCAAAAAAACTCTGTATGTCATCCATAAAAAATGAGGAAACCCTTGTTTTCGTCACAGAAAACATATCATCAATCCTTATCAATGCCTGAATAAACATATGCTTCTTCTGTGCAAAAATCTTAACAGGCGCTTTTGCGCTCAACTCATTTCCTTTTAACTGTATTCCATAGCGTGTTAAGATTTTCTGAAGATAATTTTTTCGATTCGGTGTCAGTTGAAAACCCGCTGCCTTTAACCCTTGCAACGTAGCGCCATCATCTGTAAAAAAGATATCATTTCCATCCTGTTTTACATAAATCTGCAGATAATCATTTGCATTATCCAGATATGGTGTCGTAATCTCATAATATTCTCCCACCCGTTCAAATGTAATTTCTTTATTTAACCAAGATGTATACTCATCAATCAGTTTTTTAATATCCAAGAATAACACCCTCTCTTTCTAAGAAAACTCCAGTTGTCCACATATTACCGGCTTTTCAATTACATGAAACCTGTCCAGAAAAGTAACCGTATTTTCAACAAATTGCTCGCTGCATATCTCCTCTGCGGGAAATGCCCATGCCCGACCATATTCTTCATTATAGATATGCCAATGGCTGCCTGTAATTTTATTACCATCTGGGTTCATATGAACATTTGATGGATTTATATGTAATTCCAGTAACATAATCCCATTTTTCATAATACGGGCATTGATATTATATTTTCGACAATTAATCCTTCCTCTGAAAATATTGACAGAAAAAATATCTGTACGTTTCTCTCCCATAACATTAAATTCTATCTGATTTCCTTTTTCCGGAAACTCTATCTCTGAAACCAGAGATTTTTTTAACATATTTATCAGATGGTCTGCCTCTTCCTGACTGAGTTTTATGATAGCCATCCCCTGTCTCCTTTCAAATTATACAATACGGCATTTTAAGTGTCACGATTATATAGTTTTCTTTTATTAATTTCTTTTGTAAGGATTGTTTCGATTCGCAAATTTTAACCAGATTAATCAGAAAAATCTTTATAAATAAATCTGCTTTTAAGAATACCTGTGACAACGCAAAATAATAATTACGAGATGCCGCCATAGAGGACGACCAGAAAATCTCTCATCTATTCTGCGAATGTAGAATGTTTTCGCCTAAAACTTAATTAAAAATATCATGTCTAATAGTTTTATATTTTATTTTGTATCATAACACAGCACTTTTTATATTTCAACTTTTTAATTGTATTTATAGTTTTATATCCGCACAAATTCCTGTTCCATCGTATTTGTTGCATGGTCAAATAGTTTTGAAAATGTAGTTTCCATATTATTTACTTCTCATTTTTTTCCTATATTTTTCTCACAACCACTTTTTCTTCCTATATAACAATAAAAACTTATTTAACATTTCGTTTTTTCCGTGCTATAGTAGGTAACCAAATAAATCAGAGTATTTTTAAAAACTTTTTATGATTAATCACAGATACAGCAATCATTCATATTTTTGATTTTTTTAATGATGTGATTATTTGATAATGCTATTATCTGAAAGGACAGGATCTCATGAAAAAATTTTCTCTTGGATTTTCTACGAACTGGAAAAGTTTTATATCTCCGACAATCGTGGCAACGCTGATTCTCATCGTTACCTTATATCTTTTCGGAGCGCAGAACAGCATGATCGCACCGTTTGTTACGATCTCTTATCTGCATTTTATTAATATGAAAAATCATTATGCCTGCATGGTCCGCCAGCTGCTGTTATATCTGCTGATCGCAGCGGCATCTTACATAGCTGTCATCAGCCTGCCACTGTGCATCCTTGTCAATGCGGGCATGCTGTTTTTGCTGGCATTTCTGGTCACGGACGAATACCATCCCACCAACTATGAACCGATGGGCATGGCGCTGATCTTTTTCCAGACAGCCACACTGTCCACTCCAAAAGCGCTTGGCGAACGCCTGCTGGCGATACTGGTTTCCTTTGGCATCATCCTGCTCTTTGTAGCAGTGACCGGTGCCCGTTATGGAAAAAAAGACCCCATCCGGGATCTTGTATTACAGGGATTTGCTATCTGTGAACAACTGGTTCAAATATGTGAAACAGATACACTTGACAAAAATATGACCTCCTGTAACATGAATACCCATTCTTCAAACCAACATGCGGATGTACATACAACATCCACTGCCAATGAGTATTCAAACACTTACAACACTGATTTTTTAAAAAAAGTTTCTGCTATTAACACAGACAGACCAACATCTTCTGAAAAAGAGAGGCTGACCCAGCAGATCATCGACCTGAACCACCAGATCTCCGACGAAATCTACAGCTACAACCGTTCTACCTTCCGCCGTAAAGGAAAAGTTAATTTTTACTGCTCTTTTGTAGTGATGTTTCAGGTTGTGAATTATATGTTGGCAAATACGCAGGTTCCCGGGAATCTTGATAAAGCCAAAAATCTGCTGCGCAATTACAGAGCCTTGTTAGATGTGGAAAAACCGAAAAACGACTACTGGATGCTCCTGCTGCGAAGTGACCGTCTGGATCTCCATGATTTTAAATTCCGGTTTGCCATGCGAGAAGTGATCGTCATGACTCCTGTACTGGCCCTGGCATGGATCTCTCAGCAGCAATTTGTCTACTGGATGGCATTTTCCCTGTTTTTCATGCTGGTTCCTACGACAGATTACACGCTGGATGTTGTCCGGAAGCGGGTACTGGGAACAGTTATCGGAATTTTTATCAGCCTTATCCTGTTCATGATCTTCCCGGATCTGCCGGGCCGGGTAGCGATCACTGCCATCCTGAACCTGTTCATCTATGCAAATGAAGGCGTCATCCCGACAGTTGCTTATATCTCCTGTGCCACGCTGGCGATGCAGACTGTGGATCTGGCTACCATCTCCAACCTGACCCACTGCGCCATCGTTACTTTTGCCAGTGCCGCCATCGCCCTGCTGGCAAACCGTTTTCTGTTCCCTACCCATGTGGAAAAACAGATTCAAAGGCTTTCCGGACGTTTGTCCGATATCCGTCACATTCTGGTAGATTATATTTTTTCCCAGAATCTGGAAAAACAACAACAGAAGATCCACTCCAACTATGTCATTACGGATCGCTTCTTAAATTCCGAAGACCACAGACATCATTTTAACGATCAGCTTGTGATCCGTTCTTACCTCGTCTGTCAGCGGATCAAGGAACTGGATCTGTCACGACCGTTGGAACACCGTGATCCGTCACTGCCGGTCAGGGAACGGCGGCATATGTTTTTTATGGCTGAATATTTGAATAGCGAACACCAGCGATAAGGTTCCGTATCGATACCCATGCCAAGCCTTCAACCAGTGGCACAAACAGCCATTAAAAGGCATCTCTGTCGTGCCGATCCTGCAAAGCATCTGCAAATGGTCCGGCGCTTTTTACAAAAATGATTCGGAACATACGATGATCCAGTGCCAAAAATGTGATTATCGTTAAGCTACAGCATTCAGCAGTATGGTTCAGATGGTGCCTGATAAATACAAAGACTTCTTTTATATCGAAGTTATGCCCGAAGAAAGCAAAAACACCGCCTTCTATGAACAGTTTGGATTTACTGTCATGGAAGACGGCGTGGCGATGCAGAGGTGTAACCGTGGGAAATAGCCTATACCTTTTATTCTTTCATCTGTTTCCATATGTACTTTAAAATAAATATGTTTAAAACACACGCAGCGACGCTGGCAATCGGACCATTCCATAATACACCTGCCACTCCTAAAAAAATTGGAACTAAAAATGCCGGTGGAAGATTAAAAATAATCTGTCTCAGCAACGATGTCAAAACTGCCAAACCCGGTTTTTCTATCGCCTGTAAACATGTCGGAATTACATTATTCAAGCCATCTAATATGCAAAAAAGCAAATATACTTTCAGACACTTAACACTAAAATCTACATAAAGAGTACTTTCGCTGCCGAATATAGAAACAATCTGCTCCGGGCATATCTGGAAGAAAAAAGTAGCAATTACACCGCAAAGCATGGCACTTATAATAGTTAAACGTATCGTCTGTTTCACACGTTTATATTTTCTAGCACCATAATTAAATCCGATAATCGGTAACGCTCCGGCAGCAATACCGGTCATAAGAGATAACAAGATCTGATTAATCTTCATCGTAACTCCCATTGCCGTCATCGGAATATCCTCTCCATATATAGAAGCCCTTCCATAAAATACAAGCAGGCGATTCATCACGATCATGATCAAAACGGCCGAAAGTTGTGTCGCAAAACTGGAAATTCCCAACTTCATGATCTGTAATACATATATCTTATTTAATTGAAATGCCTTTTTGTGAAGACGGATACACTTGAAATGAAACAGATAGCAGAAAAACATGACGGCATTGGCCAGTTCTCCTATCACAGTTGCCCAGGCGGCTCCTTTTACGCCCCATTGAAACCGAATCACAAAAAGATAATCCAGTATTACATTGATCCCACATCCCACCAGCAAACCAGCCATCGTAAAACGCGGTCTTCCATCTGCCCGGATAATACTGCCAGTCACTACGATCAAAGCTACCGCTGGGAATGCCGAAATAATAATATGACCATATTCCAGAGCATATGGCATAATATTATCTGTTGCACCTGTCAGCCTGCAAAAGAACTGTAGGCCAATATTAAATACCGTACAGGTTATTATTCCTGTTATTATCCCACAGACAATTGCATTTCCAACAGCATGACATGCCTGATCTTCCTTTTTTTCTCCCAGTTTCACACTGAAAAAAGTTGCCGCTCCGTCTCCAAACAACATACAGATTGCCATATTCATAACAACCAATGGCAAAATGACATTTGTTGCTCCATTCCCCAGATATCCCACTCCGCGTCCAATAAATATCTGGTCCACAATATTATAAAGAGCATTCACTAACAGAGAGATTACACTTGGAACAGCAAATTTTCGTAATAATTTGGGTATGGATTCAATTTCTAATATATTTGTTTTTCCCAGTCTTTCTTCCATACTTTTATCTCAACACCTTATTATCATGTCCGGGCAGTATTTTTTTGCATAAATGTCCAATCTTTTCTATACTTTTTGTAATAATTTCAATATCATAATTTCCACCATTTGGAATTTTCGGATCTGCCTCCCAATTTTCATAAGTAGGGATCAGGTCGCCGGTAATCCCTACTTCTCCATCTATCGTGTCTACAATCACACATTGAGATCCCCTAGAATGCCCGGGGGTCAGAACCAGCCGTATTCCCGGAAATAATATTGTATCACCGTCTACCGGCATATAAACCGTTTTAGAAACCTCAAAAACATCAACCCCTGGCTGTTCCAGATTTTCACACTCGAAACGCTGTGCATAAAATATCGCATTTGGAAATAATGTATTATTTCCGGCGTGATCCCAGTGCAGATGCGTCAGTATCACAGTATCTATCTCTTTTGGATCTACTCGGATCGCAGCAAGCTGCGCCTCCATACTTTCATTATCTGATCTCTGGTAAGGCATCCATTTTTTTCCATCAGGTGCTGTCCCACCAGTATCAACCATGATCTTATGTTCATCATTTTCCAGATAAAATGCGATTAATGGGAAATCCTGTATCGCAGAATCCCCACATTGATAGATCATATTGGTCTTTGGTCGCTGAATATGTCCGAGACACAGGGGAGTTATCTTATATTTCATGCTCATAACACCACACACCTATTCTTCCGTTTTATAAATATGTTCTTTTTCACGCCATTCATTCATACCCATTGTGATAAATAAATCTCTGCTCTGCTTTGCATCCGGAATACAATCCCAACTGCATCCTTCTGCCTGGATCTTATCTGCCATCCTGCGGAAAAGCACGCTTGCAGCATAAGGAAATACATCTGGATAAATGATAATCTTATATCCAAGTTCTTCGGCCTCTTTTGCTGTCAGCCTTGGAGTCTTTCCACCAATTACCTGATTGCTCAGCAATGGTATTTTTCCTGCAAATGTATTCGCTATTTTTTCCACCTCATCCAGACTCTGCGGTGCTTCTATAAAGAGAATATCCGCGCCGGCATCCATATATCGCTTTCCCCTTTCAAGGGCTTCATTCAAATCATATACTGCTCTGGCATCCGTGCGTGCAACAATCAATGTATCCTCATATAACTGTTCTTTTTTTGCTCCCCGTATCTTCTGCGCAAATTCTTTTGCATCAACAACTTCTTTTCCGTTCAGATGTCCACATCGCTTCGGTGCCACCTGATCTTCCATTTGTATTGCAGCGACTCCGGCAAATTCCAGTTCCTGCACGGTTCGAATTGCATTCAGAACATTTCCATATCCGGTATCGGCATCACAGATACATGGAACAGACGCTTTCAGTCCAATCTTCCTGGCAACTGCTGCCACATCAGACATTCCTACCAGCCCAATATCCGGTTCTCCAAAATAGCTGGTAGCCACTCCGGCACCTGATAAATAACCTAGTTTAAATCCTGCTTGTTCAATTACTCTCGCTGATATGCCATCATAAATTCCTGGAGCCATAAGGATTCCTGGTTCCTGAAGTAATTTTCTTAATACTGTTCCCGGATTTTTTAACATACTATTCCACCTTCCATTTCCTTAAAATTTATAAAACTTCAGCACGTATCCCTCTTATATCATCTGTTATATCTCATAAAACCGCATTATTTATCTTATTGTTATATGTCTATATCCCTTCCTGCACCGCTACATGGTATTTTTACAGATTTCTGTTTTATATAATCAGCTATTTTATATATCCCTTCTTTTTTAAAACGCCTTCTATCCCACCAGCCTCCAGAATGTTCAGCATCTCTTTTGCCAGCTTTGTTCCCATCAAACATTTTCCCGTATTGAGGTTCGTAATCACACCTGTTCCGTAATCAATTTCTGCCCGTTCTCCCTCATGAAACAAGGATGTTACATCCGGCACGGTTAATGCCGCAAAACCGTACCCTATACAGTTTCGAAAAAACAAACCATTATAGCTTTCCGCAACCATACCGGCGATACCCAATCGTTTCAGTACTGCAGCCCCCGGTCTTGAAGAACCGGTTCCGAAGTTTTTCCCAGCAATGATAATATCTCCTTTTTCTACTGCTGAAGACCACCCCGGACGATTATCACTCATACACAACCTGCACTGTTCATCCGGATCAGCACGAAATGCACTATGAGGGAAAATCAGATCTGTATTAATCTCATCGCCAAACAACCATACTCGGCCTGTTACTTTCATAATCTCCCCTCCTTTATATATTTCCGACAATCCGTTACTACTCCGGTCAATGCACTTACAGCGGCAGTAGCCGGACTGCATAGCATTACTTCGCTGTCAGCAGCTCCAAGGCGCCCCTTAAAATTTCTTGTTGTTGTTGACAAACAACGCTCCCCATGTCCCAACAAACCCATGTGACCGCCATAACAACATCCACAAGTTGCATTCGTCACTACACAACCAGCTTCAACCAATGTTTCAACAATTCCATTTTTTACTGCCTGTAAATAGATCCGCTGAGAAGCAGGTGTCACAATAAATCTCACATGTTCCGCAATATGTTTTCCTTTTAACAGATCTGCTACAACAGCGAGATCTTCTATTCTTCCGTTGGAACAGGATCCTACGACAACCTGATTAATTGGAATTCCTTCCAGTTCTGAAACAGGAACACAATTATCTGGAATAAAATCCGGCTTCGCCACATAAGGGGTAAGTTCTGACAGATTGATTTCCCGTACATCAAAATATTCTGCATCATCATCTGGCTCAACAGATGTAATATCCGTATCTCCCCGTTGTTTCAGAAAAGAAACCAACCGCTCATCACATGGGAACATAGCAAATTCTGCATTAATCTCTGCACACATTGTAGATATGGACTGACGCTGTGGAATCGTAAGATTCGCTACTCCCGGACCCCCAAATTCTACATTCATACCCGTTGTATCCCCATACTTACCAGCGATATATAAAAAAATGTCTTTTCCGGTAACTCCTGGTGGTAATTCCCCAGTAAGGTAATATAAAATTGTTGGAGCTACTGTAAACCAGGTTTCCCCTGTACAAAAAAGATACGTCACATCTGCAGGTCCGAAACCGCGGGCTGCACAGTTCAATGCACCTGCTGAACAGGTATGAGAATCTGCCCCTGCGATCAATCTTCCCGGAGCCGCATAGCCTCTTTCTACCATAGCCTGATGTATGACCGCATGATCGCCTACATCAATAAAATTTTTTATTCCATGTTTTTTTACAAACTCCCGTGCATATACTGCACCGATGGCATCTCTGGTCGTTGGTGCCGGCACCGCATGATCCAACAATACAATACATTTATCCGGATGATCCAGATGATCTATTTTTTTGTAGATATCCTGCCCATCTACATTAAAAAACATATCATGCACAACAGACCAGTCTACCTGACAGGTAACAATGTCCCCCGGCAATACCTGATCCAATCCTGCATGTTTTGCAAGAACCTTATGCGACATCGTCATTTTCATAAAAACCACCCCTCTTCCGATACATTTCTCCGAATCTACTATTTTATTCCATCTTATATTTTAGAAATTTTCCCATTTAATACAAAACACTAACCCATAGTTTAATTTTCCACAACAATTATCTAATCCATAAATCTGCTATTAGGTACATAACAATATCCGTCCATGATCCGTCTTGCTGTACGTCCGTAGGAAACTCTCTTCATTTCCGGATTCCCTTCAGCATCAGGTTCACATATTGCCTCCACCTCAATAATGCCTCCAGGATGTCCGATGCGAACTTCCATATTATCTTTTTTTCCTCGTATATCATACGGAATCGTTCCGGGAATTGTTGCCGCAGCACCAGTACAACAGGAAATACTTCCCGGATATGTCTGGTGGATCTGTTCTAAAAACCAGACTCTCGAAAGGAAATCAACATCTTCTGCCTTTATTACTTTACCGGTAAGATGATTTACATAATCCTTTGGTTTACTTACAAAAGCCACAAACGGAACTGCATCCAATGCATTGTATGTTTTTCCCAAACGCGCAAATCCTACTTTTCGTATATTTTCCAAAAGCTTCTTCTGCTCATCCGTAAGATTCTTTACTTCATCTCCATTCAAACCGATATCCTCTGCCCGAACAAAGATGCAGGGATTTACAGTGTCGACAAGAGATACCTCTAATGATCCAAAATCAGGAACATCAAATATTTCTTTTTCTTTTCCTGTAGGCAGCAATCCCTTTTTGCAGGAACCTACGCATCCTGACATATCTATATTTAATTTTGCCCCACTGCCCGGTACCCCCGGAACTACATAATTACCCTCAATAATCGGATGACCATCCTTTACAGGCACTTCTGTAATATAGATCTGATCTGTATTTTTACTGTATATCCGTACTTTCGTAACAGGTTCCACCGCCCGAACCAGTCCCTCTTCTATGGCAAAAGATGCGATTCCCGAAGAAATATTCCCACAGAGACCGGAATATGAAATATATGCATGCTCGATATCTACCTGACCAAAGATATAATCTACATCTGCTCCCGGCACACTTGGCGGACCGATCAATGCTAACTTTGAAGTCAATACTTCCGCGCCTCCCAGTCCGTCAATCTGTCTTTTATCCGGGCTTCCAAAAATTGCCAGGATTACCTTATCCCTTGTTTCCACATCCTGTGGCAGATCATTTACATGTAAAAAAATCCCTTTACTCGTACCGGCACGATATATACACGTTTTAAAAGGTGTTACTTCTCTGGAATACAAAATCTTCCCCTCCTTTATATCAAAATATAGGGTTACATCTCTATCACTCTACGTCTTATCTACTATTTTCATCTTCATCCCTCACATGGGGAAATCATTATTTTCTCAAAATCCATTTTAATGGGCACATGCCCTCAGATTTGAATATCTTCAAACTGAGAGCATGTGTATTTATGGCTATAAATGATCAATACATACAGGAAACCAGTTCATAAATATTGTCTGCATGCTCAATATCTTTTACAATGTCAATGATTCTTTCTGCCTTGACAGAACCAATTGTCTTTGATGCATTTGCACGGAATTTTTTAACAACTTCTTCATATGTTGCCGGATATTCCGGGTCGCCTTTTGGATAAGCAACCTCTCCTACATAGGTGGATCCATCCTCCATTGTTACAGTAACTTTCGCCGGATAACGATCCGGATAGACTGCTTCAAAAGCTTCACTGATTTCCCATGTAATCTTGTCGCAAAGATCATAGATCCTTTTATCTTTGATGGCTTCCTCGGTAAAGGACTCTGGAAGCACTTCGCCTTTTACCAGACCACATGCAATCTCATAGAATAAAGAGAACTGCGCGTTTACCGGATTCTGTGGATGTCTTTTTACGTCAACCGGGCGGCAAAGTTTCGTATCTGTAAATTTATTACACTCTGCATGAATCGATTTGATCTTTGTATAATCGCAACCCTGATCATGAATATCAATCGCACAGTCACAGAAATTATTCGTAAATCTGCAGCAACTATGTAATTTAATGGAGTTGTCTGCCATTTCCCATTTTTTTCCAAATCCATCCGTAAGTTTTGCTGCATTCTGGATGCCATCCGGTAATACAGCATCTTCTATAGACCATCCCTTAAAAGAAAAACAATTTAAAAATCCATCTTTGTCTTCATATACTGCATCTGGTCCAAAATATCCATCACGCCCCATTGTTGCAGCCAGAACTCCATTCATCGCAGACTGACCAGCGTGAAATCTCTTCGTCCATGCCCCATTGGAATTAAAAGCACCCAGACCTCCCGCAGCTGATCCGGCTACGCCAAGAGCATCAACCATCTGCTGTACATTTAATCCCATAACCTTAGCAGCACCTGCTGCCGCACCCATGACACCACAAGTTCCGGTAAGATGCCATCCAGCATAATATGAAGTTCCTTCAAATGCTTCTCCTGTACGAATCGTAACATCTGATCCAATAATATATGCCAACAGGACATCCGCCCCACTATATCCATATTTCTCAGCCAAGGCCAGTACCGCCGGAAGAACCGCAACAGATGCATGCTGCGTACCCTCTCTGTGATCGTCATCATAATCCTGGCTGTGTCCCGTTGTTCCATTAACCAGAGCCGCCATCATGGTATTTGCTTTCTGTCCGGTACCATAGATTGTACAATCGCCCCCCTGTGAAATATCTGTTGCAGCATGACGTATAACTTTTGCATTGATAATCTGTGAACCTGATAAAATACACCCCAGACAATCCAGCATAAAGATCTTCGCATTCTCAATCGTACGCTCATCAATATCATCCAGTTTTAACCCTACTGCAATATTTGCAAGCTGTTCCGAAATCGTTAATTTTTTTTCCATTCTGATTCTCCTCCCATTACCATTTTATCTGCAAACAAATCTTTTTCTCTGGATCTTACCTTTTATCCGATACTCCAGATTCATGGATTTTTACAGATTTCTCTATTCACGCTGTTCTATATTTACAGTATAATGAATCTGCTTTTCAGAAACCAACAGTTAAAATTTTTCATGCAACAACTGAAAGTTGATACAAAAAACAGTAAGCATTCTGTCTTAGTCAGATGCTTACTGTTTTTTGGAGGGTATATAATTTTCTATTACACATCCTTTTAGCTATATCATAAACAGTCCTGGTTTTTCACACTGCTACAATAAAATATAAATGGATGTTCTCTCTTTCCGGTTCAAAAATTCAAGAACCAGATGGTAATCCCTATTTATTTAATACAGGAATCGTCAAAACAGACGGATGTTCTTCATCCCTGTAAATCTTATGCAGGCAAGTCTGCGCCTTGCAATAATGCCACATTTCGTCATAGCTTGTCTCATCCAGTGGAAGATCAATCGCACTGATTACAATCTCTATAGAGCTACCTGCTTTAAAACAATATGCCGTTGGATTCAACTGAATCTCATATTCATAAATTTCTCCTGGGATTGGATAATCAGCAACTGTAAAATCATGCTTGATTGCCCATGGCGTATCTTCTTCCGGTACACGTTTTCTCGTGGCCGCTCTCAGCCAGCTCTTTGTGATCGGCCACGGACTTTCATGACCACCTTCAAACAGATCCACTCTCCATGTAGTATCTCTGCAGTCAATAGAAGCATAAAATTTCAGGATAGGAGATCCGGCTACCTGCATATCTTCTTCCAATGGAGCAGTTTTGTAAGAGAGCATTCCCCGTTCTTCTTTGATATAGATCGGTCTCTGCAGGAAGCTGTCCGGTTCTTTTATCTCAAGATCCACACGAAATTCCGGAATCAGTTTTTCATGCTGTGCCAGATAAAATTTCTTTTCGCCTAAAAGACCTTCTTCCCGTGGCGGCCAGTTATCCAGTTCCAGTGCCGGACCTGACCCAGCTTCAACAATACACTTTGCTCCATCCAATGCGCCATTTTCAATTCCTTTCAGCCAGTAATCATACCACTGAATCAACTCTTCCCGATGAGAATTCCATGGACGCGGATCCATATCTTTAAACATATGCAGCTTTTTAAATGGTACATTTACAAGTTTGTTATATACGGAAGTTTCCGCTACACCAAAAGGTCCATGAAACGGACCGCCTACGAATGTAGGAATATTAACTTTATCCAGATAATTTCCATAAGAACGCTTCTGATAAAATTCTCCATCAAGTGGATTTAAAAGCATATCAAAAATGATCGGATTTTTGTAAGAATAACACAAGATCTGATACAAATACGGATACTGTTTCAGATCCGGATCTTCCATAGCTTCCGCAATCCGTCTTTTCAGTTCTTCCGGTGTCAGCTCCTTCTCCATTGCTGACACGATATTTTTTGGCGCTAATCCCATTCTGCACGGGTGTGTTCCGGAATATAAGCCATACCATACCAGATGAAGTACTCCACCCGTATAAAAACCACGAGAATAAAAATCATCAAAATTCAACTCAAACGGAGCAATACAAGTCAGATGTGGCGGCTGCGTCTCGGCAATGATCAACTGAGTAAATCCAAAGTAACAGGTTCCTATGCCACCAATTTTCCCATTACACCACGGCTGCTGCGCCATCCATTCGATGATGTCGTAGCCATCTTCTCCTTCATATTTTGAAAACATACCTGGCATTTCGCCTTCTGAACTTCCTATACCTCGATAATCACCAATTACGTAACAATATCCCCGTGACACAAAATATTCCGGAGCACCTGCTTCTATAGAAGCCTCAAACAATGCTCCACCAAATTCCTGCGGAGGTGTTTTGAATAACTGTGTATCTTTTCCATATACAGAAATCGTAAATAATCCCGGAAATTCTCCCTCTGCATCCGGTCGATATACGTCAACAGCAAGTTTTATGCCATCTCTTGCAGTGACCATCACATTTTTTTCAACGATCATTTTATATTCTGGATCCCTTACTTTATAATTCATACACACCTGCTTTCTTTCCTTTGTTTTACAGGAACGCTTCTTCAAAATACATACCTCTTCAACTATAGCGGCAGCCAGCATTTCTGCTTTCTGCCACTATATATTTTTGAATCTTTTAGTATTCCTATTTCCTTTACATAATCTTCATGAACGGATAATAAACCACGATCATTGATACCAGATAAATTCCGGCACACACAAGACCATATTTCATAGCAGTCTTTCTTGTATGCCATCCTTCATCATTACCAAACAGCATTGCTGCGGTCGGAGATGCACTCGGAAGTGCAAGACCGGACTGAACGTTATGTGTCATACATGCCATTAATGCAGTAGCAGTAAGACCTACCGTTGGCGCCAGCGCATACATGATCGGAATCGTTATATATGCAACTACTGCACCATCAAATATATTGGTCAATACATATGCGATCACAACTAACAGAACAAAGAATACAAACGGAGACATGCCGCCTACGATTGGCTCCAGAGACTGTTGGATAAATGCCACGATACCTACTTCATCAGTAGAAAGGCCGCCACAAACTGCATTAATAGAAGCAATCATAACGAGCATCGGCCAGAAAATACCCTTCTGTGTAATCTGATGGAATGTCATAAACGGGCTGCCATCTTTGTTTCGGATAAACAGTGCAATCACAACAACAACCAATGCCGCGCCCGGTGTTCCTAATGTTGTTAAAAAGTCCTTCAGACCACATGCCGGCAAACATTCTGGAAGCAGAATGATAACAATAAGGAGAATCATTAATACGAGACCACGCTTCTGATCTGTATTAAACTTAATATCTGTTTTTGTAGATTTATAATTCTGTAATTTCGAAACATCCGGCTTGATAATAAAACGAATGATCAGGAACAAAATCAACAAAATCACAACTGCCAGAACGATAGAACTTAAAATAAACGGACCGGATGGAACAATACATGTCGGATCCAGCGACAACAGAATTGCAAAATCTCCCGCAACACCAACATTAAATGGCATACAGGTCATACCTACCAGAGATGAAAACGTCATAGCAACCATCATGACCGCAGGCCACTTATCACCTTTTTCAAAGCCACATATCTTGAACATCTCATACATAATCGGCCACATAACAAAAATTACCGGAATATTTGTTAATACCATAGATGGTACCCAGCCGGCAATCATAATCAAAAATGTCAGCATCCATGGTCGTCCGTTAGCAATTTTAGAATATACGATTTTTTCTGCCATTACCTGTGCAAGACCCGATTGACTGATAACACCCGAAAAAAGCATCAATGTTAATACCAGACAGGCAACAAAACCACCAGAAGCTGTCATAACGGAAAACTGTACGCTATGTCCTACTGCCGAATAATGCGTAAATCCCAACAGAATCAACGCAAATATACTTGGTAAAACAGAATCAATTGTCAACAATCCCCAGATCAGGCACACTACGATGCCTAACAATTCCATACCTACATCGGTAATAGGTGCTATTGCCGGTAAATGAGATATAATCAGGTACAACGCAACACCGATTGCGCACTTGATTATAAAAGACAGATTCTTCTTATTCATTGTTTCCTCCTCCCTGACCTTTCAACTGATTTTTCAGTAAGCAGATCAAAATACCAAATCTACATAATCCAACCTTTCGTCCCCATATCAGATTATGTTGCTAAATATCATTTTACAGGTTTGGTCTTTCCGATTCTGGTATAATAAGATTCATCAATATCTGATTTATCTTTATACAGCAGATATTTACACTCCGGTCCACAAGATCCATCCGGATTGGTCGCTGGGTGTACCCATCTGAAGTCTCCAGTTCCCTCAATTTCAAGTGCCTCCGTTACCGGACAATGTGTACAGTAGATTGGAAGATTTCCCTTTCCCCATGTGATCTCATGCTTTTCTTTTAAAATTGCCATCAGACCGTCTTCATAGGCTCCCATCTGAATAAGTCGGCCTCCGGAACCACATGGATTCACGGTAATCGTAACCTTTTCATCATCCTCTTCCACTGTCATTGGCTGATATACATGACCATGCAATGCATGCACGGTATGTTCCACCACCTGGCGAAATGTCATGTTCGGATCTAATGGTGGAAATGCGATCCTGCCCTCAAGTCCATGTGCCCGTCGTTCCGCTTTCTGAACTTCATCGATTCCATAATTTTCATAAATATAGGTCAAAAGTCCTGAAATCCAGCACATGTATCCATCATGTAAAAATGTAAATCCATCATATAGATCCTTTACTAATTCTTTGGCATGATATGCATCTCCACTGTCAATCATTTCATTGATCCGATCAAGTTTTGATTTTCCAAACTCTTTTAATTCTTCCTCCGTAAAGATTCTGTTTTTCATACTTTTCCCCCTTTCTTTTTTATTTTTCTGTTTTTGGATATCTCAAGTATAAAAAACATCTTCCAGAGAATCCAACAGATTCTATTTTTCTGTTTCACAACTGAAAGTTGATGATTAAAATAATTTTATCTATTTATATTTGAGAATTGAGTAACTGTATTTTTTTTGATATGATAGTTAAATACCAACAAACTATCAAACAATTACAGGAGTTTTTTATGGAATTACGACAATTACAATATTTTTTAACAGTTGCAGAAGAAGAAAGTTTTGTAAAAGCTTCCAGACGGGCTTACGTTTCTCAACAGGCCCTCAGTAAATCCATCATGTCTCTGGAGCAGGAATTAAATACTACCCTGTTTATCCGGGGGCCGCACGGTGTAAAACTTACAGAAGCCGGACAGCTGTTATTTCGCCGAGCCTATAATATCTCTTATTATATTTCAGATACAATTAGAGAGATACGGGAATTTAAAAATCCATCAAAAAAACATGTCAGCCTTTCTGTGGCTCGTGGTGTGGAAAACTGTACATTTTTTTACAAAATATTAGATTTTGAAAAGGAATATCCCGAATATACCCTTTCTACCGTATCTACCGATGATCAGAAAGTAGAACAGATGGTAATTGATGGAAGTGTAAATCTTGGAATCATCGGTGGTTTAAATACCCATGAATCACTGGAATACATACCGCTGAATAAACCTACGATGTTCCTTGCCGTCAATAACAAAAATCCGCTTTGCCAGAAAGAGTCATTATCTTTATCTGATTTAAAGGACGTTCCTTTAGTAGGGAGTTCCAGCTTTTATCATTTTTATAATCGGCTTACAACACTTTGTAACCTGCAGGGATTTTCTCCAAAATTTACCTTTCAGACAGAAAATATTTTGTATATCAACCGTCTTCTGATCAATAACCAGGGATGTTTCCTATGCCCAAATGATGATATGGAATATCTGGATTCTGAACAGATTTCACTAATCCCCTTTAAAGAAACTGCTCTTAACTACTTTACGTTCCTTGTATATAAAAAGAATGCTGCTCTCCCCGAAGCCACACAAATCTTCCGTGATTATATTTTGAAAATTTTTACCAAATCGGATACTTATGATAACAATTTTGAGTTGTAGGTATATCAATTATTCTGGAATGGATATTCCTGCCACTTCATGATATAAAGGAATTATCAGAAAACTGTTGTAATGATCCTCAGAATACAATTTTCTGGGCAATTCTTTTTGAATGATTTTATGAAAAGGGGGCTTTTATTATGCGAGAAGACAGATTCACAGGCAGGGTTGCATTCATAACAGGAGCTGGCGGTGCGATTGGCGGTGCTGCAGCAAGAGGTTTTGCAAGAGAAGGTGCAAAAGTTGTTGTTGTAGATTTCGACCCGATAGGCGGTCAGAAAACGGTAGATGATATCATTGCAGCTGGTGGCGAAGCTATTTTTATTCAGGCAGATGTAGGCAAAGATGAAGAATGCGAAAAAGCTGTACAGATTGCATATGACACCTATGGTCATATTGATATCCTCAATAATAATGTTGGGCTTATCAGTCGTTATTTTCCAGAAGAAATGCCGGAAACAGAATGGGATAAGATTGTACCGGTCAACGGAAAAAGCTATTATAATTTTATGCGGCTGATCGTTCCAAAAATGGCAGCTCAGGGAAAAGGCGCTGTTGTCAATACGGCTTCTCTGGCAGCAATCAAAGGCGGCGATGGTGGCGAAGGTATCTATGCATTCTGTAAAGCAGGTATCGTTGCACTTACGGCAGGCTGGGCACAGTATTATGGTCGAAAAGGCGTTCGTTTAAATTGTATCAGTCCAGGACTTACACCGACTAACCTGAATAAAGGAACTGCCGGTATGGAAGAAATCATTGCCGGCATTCCAAGAGGACGTGCCGGAAGACCTGAAGACCAGGCAAATGCTATTATGTTCCTTGCTTCTGATGAAGCTGACTGGATTACAGGAAAGAATCTGGCCGTAGACGGCGGTGATTTTGACGGTATCTTTTAACTTAAAAATTCATGATGCTATAACCCCTCCGAGACAGCCTTTACCCCAATATAAGGCTGTCTCATTTTCTATCATCTTTTAGTTGTTCCCAGAACAAAATTTATCTGATTGTTCTGTAAACAAATTCTTGTTACATTTAAACTAACAAAAGATCAGACTTATAAACAAATAACAGAAATGCATAACATATCAAAGGAGGATTTTATGGGAAAAAGTATTGCAAAAATAAAAATTAAGACCGACAAAATAGAAGACTTTATCAGAGCAGTAGAAAAAGCATGTCCTCTGATCCGTCATGAAGAAGGATGTATCTTTTACGAACTGTATCAAACAGAGGCAGATCCTACAGAATTTTACTATTGTGAGGAATGGCGCAGTGAAGAAGACCTGAAAAAACACTTGTCCCAGCCTCACGTTGCAGAGCTGATCCGAGCCTGTGAAGATTTGACAGATGGAGATGTCACTCCTGTTTTCTGGCATAAAGTAGTCTAACCTGAAAGGGGGATGATTTAAGATGGACAAAACAACTTTGATAAAAGAATCCTTAAATGATTATGGAAATCATGTTGTACAGTATTCGCCCGAATATTCTCTCTGCGCCGGCTGTGAATCCTGCTCCATCATGTGCGGTCTTACACATGATGGTTATACCGGTCCCGGAAACAGCCGCATACAGGTAAATCTTGGAACGCGGTCCATGATGCATCAGATCTTATCCTGTTATCAATGCAAAGACCATCCCTGTTATGAAGCCTGTCCGAAAAAAGATACCGCTATGAAAATTGACCGTGATCTGGATATCGTATATATCGATCATGAATATTGTATCGGTTGCGGTTTATGTGCAAAAAACTGTAAATTTACTCCTTCCAGAATCACAATTCAGAAAAATAAGGATCGAAAAAAATGGAAAGCAAATAAATGTGATCTGTGCAGAGGACGGAAAGAGGGGCCTGCATGCATTGAATACTGTCCTGTCAGATGTATCGGTCTCTCTCAGGATTCTATACTTACAGAAGGGAGCAGCGTACCCCTCACTCTACAGGAACTCTCAGAATCTTCAAAATAATATATTTGAAGTAACATTTGATATGCAAGGAGGAATGAATATGCAAAATTATTCTCTCTCAGATATCTTAGATAATCCAGATAACACACAGCATCTCTATGGATATAGTGGAAAAATCATAAGATTTAATCTGACTACAAAAGAAATCTCCTTTCTGAACACTTACCAGTATGTCCCGGAATATATCGGCGGTCGAATGCTTATCAACCGCATTTTCTGGGATGAAGTTCCAGCCGGTACCGGTGGTTTTGATGAAGGCAACAAATTTATTTATATGAACGGTCCTACTACAGGTACCGGTATTCCAGCCAGTGGACGAAGTGCTGCCTGTGCTGTCGGCGTAGCCAATACCCCGGAAATGTTTTGTTGGGGAAATATCGGTGGCTGGTTTGCAACAGAATTAAAGTATGCCGGTTATGATGGTTTTATCATTGAAGGAAAATCTGATGAAGCTGTTTACATAAAAATTGATGATGATTCTATTGAAATCCTTCCGGCAGATGACCTGTGGGGACTTCGGGTACACCAGACACAAGCAGCTCTGGAAGAAAAATACTCTCATGATTTTAAAAGTATGGTTATCGGTCCTGCCGGAGAAAACCTTGTACGCCTGGCAAGTATTACTACCAGTAATGACTGCGTATTTGCCCGAGGCGGATTTGGAGCCGTATGGGGTTCAAAGAAATTAAAAGCCATCACTGTTCACGGCACCGGAATTGTTGCGCCTGCGGATATTGAAAAACTAAAATATCTTCGCCTGCACATGAATAACCCTGCCATGAAACCATCTCCGGTAAAACACTTAAACCGTGCAGGAATCCCCGGAATGGATTTTGAAACAAAATACGATCAGGCAAATGTTGCATGTTCCCCCGGATGTAACCAACACTGTAATGAACTCGTATTAAACAGTAATTCTGTATTCAGTGATGCACTGATCAATCATATAGAAAAATGTGTAGGACCTCCATCTTATAATATGAAAACAGATATCCCTACTACCATTGGACAGTTCTGGCCCACATTGCAAAACTATTGTGCGCCTTGTAAATTACTAAGTAAGGAATTCCCGGAACCTGACTTTTCTGATCCACATTTTGAAGATGTAATGCAGGGAATCAAACCGGATATTCTGAATTACTGGGATCCGGATCTTGAAAGGATAAATTTAGTAAGCGAACTATGTAATGAATACGGTATCGACAAATGGGAAATTACCGTATGGCTTCAAACATGGCTTTCCATGTGTAAACAGGAACATCTCTTTGATAACAATGATCTTGGAACAGGACTGGAAGTAGATGTGGAAAACAGCGAGTTTATGAAACGTTTTATCACAAATATGGTATATCGAAAAGGCTACTATGGAAATATTTTTGCCGAAGGAATGGCCCGCGCAATCCGTGCAATGGGTTACGATACCTATAGTGAAACGGTCTATCATAACCGTTTTTCTCAGGTATTAGATGGAAAACGTATCTATCAGCCTGTAAGCCTTGAAGCTGCATGGGGACAATGTGTTCACTGGCAGGGACGTGGATTCCAGGGCTCCATTGAAAAACCGACCTGGCTTGGCATGTGTCTGGTAAACATGGTATCTTCCCGCGATGCCCAGACCGTTGAACATTTTCACTGTGGATATGAACATCACGAAGCTGCATTAAAAGATCCGTATCATTGTCAGGCAATTATCGATGCCGTTATCCATACACAAAATGCCGGAGAAGTAAAAGACTCTGTCATGAGTTGTGAATGGCAAAGTCCGGATCCTCGCTGGCCTACAATGGAATCAGAGATGTTTCAATGCGCAACCGGCTATAAAATGTCTGCTGAAGATTTAGATTTTGCAGCCACTCGTTCCAAACTTCTTTACCGGGCAATATTGATCCGCAACCATAATCGCTGTAGAAAACAGGAAATGGAACAAATCTGGCGAGTAATGACAATACCAGATCCATGGAATGAAACCGGAGACTGGAAACAGTGGAATGAAATGGTTGATATGTACTACGAAGCACGAGGATGGGATCTTGAAACAGGATGGCCTTATCGTGAAACTTATGAAAAATATGGACTGGGTTTTGTAGCTGATGAAATGGAAAAACTCCATCTTCTTCCTACAAAACCGAAAGAAAAATGGCACAATTATGGAGACGCACCGTTCGTACTGTTTGCGGAAAATCGCAAAGCGGAACCCGATTACGAATAATTTATTTTTCTTTTATATAATGATTTTATTTATATCATGTACTCTCGGAATCTTCTGACAAAAACACCGCCTTCTATGAACAGTTTGGATTTACTGTCATGGAAGACGGCGTGGCGATGCAGAGGTGTAACCGGGGGAAATAGCCTATGCCTTCTATTAATATGCTTTACTAAATGTTCCTTTCGCTTTAAAGTCAGTACCAGCTAATCTGCAAAAAGAACTATCGTTTCATACAAACTTTTTCAGATAATTTATACTCAGAAAATCCCCTGGAATATCTCTGCCAATAACTTTAGCAGACATTCCGGGGGATTTCATTATTCCAGATATTCTTTTTCAGGCTTCCAGCGCCTTCTGCCTGTTACTGACCGCCGCGATTCCAGACACGATCTTGTCAAACACCACCGTATATACCGCTCCGAACACGTTCATTCCGATACGAAGCGCCACTGCTGCCCCAAGCCCAAACAAATTGGTCGCAATACTTAACGCGCCAAAGGTGTTAAACACGGTCTGCCACGCATATCCGGCAGAATAACCTACACCGATACCACCTATTATACCGATATAAGGATACATCCATTCCGGAAGCAGCGTATACATTACCAGAAAAATCAGCGAACCTACTATATTAAACGGCGCACGGAGTTTTGCCCGGTCTTTGATGTCCTGAGAAAACGGCACGCACACAGACATGCAGGCGATGCCAGCCCACATAGCTCTTGGCAGTTTTAATAAAGACATGATCAGCAAGGCCGTAGAGACCAGCAATGTCAGACGCACATACCATCTGCTTCTGGTGGAATGCAGATCAAACTCCCGGAACAGATCGGCAAAGGTTCTGCGATATCTCCGGTTTCTCTGGTCTTTGTAAAACACCGCCATGCAGATGCCCATGCCCACCAGCAAACCGATAATCCGGATCACATAGGCATGTCCGCTGACATCATATCCCTGCAGTAATAAATAAGAAAGAACATAGGTTGAATGGTTGGACATAATGACATTATGGCAGCCAAGGATCATCAGCAACAGAATACAAACGATATTGATGCCAAATGCCGCCACCGGATTTACCATGTTTGTCAGTCTGGGGCCAACGATGAGAATACCAAAAATCCCAGCAATGCTCAACAGTCCATGAGATGTTTTGATTCCAAAATCTGCCTGACGCAGCACCAACACAGCCAAAAGTACCACAACGCCTACGATACTGTTGTCATTTCCAAGCGTCTTGCTGAACAGTGTAACGAACACCACGCAGAATGCCACGACCAGATATACTTTAAAATTGTAGATCAGAATGTGGCGTCTTTTTTCTTTTTTATCCGTTGTACTGCGGATCAGGTTCTTTGACCCGGCAGAACTCAACTGCAACTCCTGATAAAATGTCATGTTTTATCAATCCTTTCTGATATTTCTATTTCATACAGTTATTTTCCATACTAATATCCATACCGCTCTCTATCAGACGAATATGTATTTCCAACATCCCCATGTGGCTGGATATCAGAGAGAAACTTTACACCCGTTTGCATGAAATGTCAATCATTATTATTGCTTGTATATTTTTCTCCAATAGTCTACTATATAATTAAGAAATGGATTTGTTACCGTACAGCAATTGCTCAAGCGGGGGGAGCGTTTCTTTTTTATAATTTCATAATGCCTTTCAGGCATGAAAAAGCAGCTAATCATAAAAGACTAACTGCTTTAAGTCCTGTTCAAATATCGGCAGATAACGAAGCTGATAGAATTTATGTTCCATGTACCACACTCCTTGCATTACTGAAAACGGTTTCATGGGAAAGTCTTTCTTCTGTCATTGATGCCTGTCGATCAGCTTCGTTAAGTTTCATTTCAATACTGTCTGTGCTTAGGTTATTGCTATGCCAAACACATTATACACCCGATTATTTTATCGCCTTTACAATTTCTTTCTCATGATTTTTTGTAAAATCACTTAATTCATAAGACCGTATCCTCTGATTTACAAGATTTGGAATCACAAATCCATTTTTGGCCAATACTGACAGTCTGCTGATCACTGTTTTACTTGTAACTGAAAGTTCTTTGCTCACTTCAATCGGTGTAAATTCTCTCTTATACTTACTGATCAGCAATAACAACAGTTCTTTTTCTTTTCCTTTTAAAAAAGAAAGGCTTCCTTTAACTTCATCTTCGCTTGAGCTTAACTGCAGTTCACATACTTTACTGGAATACAATTGAACCATTCTCAGGAAATAATTGACCCAAATCTCCGGATGTGGTGGATTATTTCTTCCGGAATAATACAATGCCGGAAGTCCCATCTGAATAGACTCATAATATTCATCAATATCATATGCAAAATACTCTTCCAGAGAACCAATACCGTTAAACCCATATCCATTCCTGTCTAATATATATCCAGACAGAAGTCTCGCAGTTCTGCCATTACCATCTTCAAAAGGATGTATTGTAACCAGTTGATAATGGACTACTGCTGCCACAATCAAGGGATGATCGTCTGTATTGTTGACATACTCTACTAATTCATCCAGCAGATTCGGAATATCACAATATTCTGGTGGAATATAATCCGGATTACCGGTATTTGAATCATAGACAGCAAACAAAACTCCCGGTGGCATAGGGCCTCTAAGACCAATTTTTTCTTTTGAAGCTCCTTTTTCCACCAGTTTTTGTACATCTAAAATGAGTTTTTTTGAAAAATTCTCTTTCTTCTGTACTTTATCTTCTAATAAATTCAATGCCAGAAAATAATTTCTGACTTCCTGTTCCGGTTTTAAAAAATGCTTTCTTTCATCCTTTTCGATTACCTCATCTACCTGTTTTTCAGACAATGGATTTCCTTCTATTTTATTAGATGCATAAGAGCTTTTTTTCTTTGAATTTTTCCTTAGTTTATTTACAACTGTTTTTGGTAATTTTACAGAAGAAACTTTATATCGATTTTTCTCGATTTCCGTTATATATTTTAAAATCTCATTCGTTAGTGTAACTTTGATCATGAAAATCACTCCTACTATTATATTATCATAGTCATTCTTTACCTTTTCTACAGGTTAGATTATGCCAGTTTAAGATACCGTAGATTGGTTTACTCCTCGTAATCTCTTTAATATACAAATACATGTATCTCAAAGACACATTTTATCTACCTGCAAACCAGGAAAAAACCAGAGACAAATAAATTTTCCAAAAAACTCATCTCCACATTTACTCATAAACCATATGTATTACAATATTCATCTGATATTATTATATCCAATTTCAAATCTTATTTCCATTATTTTTACACTATTTTTTCACTAATTTCCATTATTTTTACACTATTTTTCATTATAAAAAATCTACATAAAAGCTCTTTTTCCTCTCGCTTCTATGTAGACCTTTATAAATCTCAAATACTGCTCTAGACAAAATTTTCAGAACAATTTATTCATCTGCCCATTATTTTAACGACCTTAACCCACCGTCCAAATCCAGCAAGATTGCAGCAGTCTTATTTCAATTCCCTGAAATCCCAGCAATCCTTCGCATAGATTCTTCCGGAAAATGCAATATGAGGCAATGGATAAAATTCACTTTCCGGCGGACAGATTGGCTTATACAGCGGATCTGCAACAATGATCTTCGCGTCTTTCAGTGCTTCTTCCATGGCTTCCTCTCCCTGTATAAACTGGTCTTTTCCAGATAACAGGTCTTCTGATTCTTTGATCGGACAAAGCACCTGTACGGAACGACCATAAGACGCTTCGATCGCTGCTGCCAGAGAACCCATAAGGACTGGTTCTCCGATCAATGTGATCTCCGGCTTGGAAGTCAGACGATGATGCAGATACGGGATTTTTGCAGAAATCCGACTTGCATTGAGTTCTTTTCTCTCAGCATCTATTATCGTCTCATCTCTAAAATGTTTGCTCATATCAACACTTTCACAGCACTTACCCCTGAGATCTTGCGAAGCGTTTTCCGTAGTAAGCAATTCATCTCTTCTGCCTATTTCCAGTGTATGTTCCAACACCTTTGAAATCACATTGGCATACCCGGCCACCGGCGCGCCCACTACATAAGGCGTGCCAAATTTTTCCTGTAACACCTGTGCAGCCCGGAGTCCTACGGATGAAACGACCAGATTAACGGCTGCTTCCCCGGCGCTCGCCAGGGTTTCCAGCGTATCGCCCATTGCCCAGGAAGACAACACTTCCCAGCCATACTGCTCCAGATTTTCTTTCAGTGCATCGACACAGGGCTGTGGACCAAAATCAAGCGGTGTAACCCCCAGCAAATTAACCCGACGACCATTTTCAGCATGATTATCAATCAGATTTAATTTTGTTACTTTCTCTTCAACAGATTCCTGTTCTACTCCTTGCCCTGAAACACTGGTATTCTCTTCTGATATAACCGGCTCCTTATCTGCCGTTTTTCCCGTTTTCTCCGCACCACTGCTTCTCTCACACGCTGTATAATGGATGCCCGTTCTACCTGTACCATTTCCGGTAAACCGTTTTGCAATCTCCTCCAGCGCAATCCCGGCTCCGTACACATAATCATGCATCCCATTGGTCGGCACGAAAAATGTCGGCAGCCCAGTCTCCGCTTCGATCACTTTGGCGATCGCCGGAAAATCTGTTCCGTTCATAAATGGAATCGGAGAACTGGCCAGCGCAATAAATTTTGGTTTCAGATCATTGGCCGCATGCACAATATCTGCAATAAATTTTTCATCATTTCCCATGATGGCATCGATCTCTGTCAGACCGGAGATAAAGATCAGACTGTCCTGATCGTACCAGCGAATCTCATCATGGGTATTATAAGTAGAATTGCATCCGGACGGATCGTGCATAACGGTCATGCCTCCAAGCTCATACAGTGCCGAGCAGACGCCAGACACGTCTGCTGTATAGATTGGTATAATTCGATATGCTTGTCTCATAAGCAGCACTCACACCCCCATCCTTTTTGTACTACAAGCCGTTCGGTATCTTTTTCATTCTCGTAGGCATCAATCATCAACTCGGCAGTTCGACGGATGCCATCATATCCATACAGACCTCCACCCTGTACCATATTTACAAAATTCCTGCTTCCTGTAAACCATGCCGCTTTCTGCCCAATGGCCAGTACTTTTCCTTTATGCTCCCGTGGCAGCACACGCATCTTGACCTGAATCGTTGCACGAAGTTCCAGTTGCGGCTCATGCTCTTTCAGCCAGAGAAAATCCGCTTCCTCCTCCGGACTGATGCCGTCGAGATATACAGCTTCCACATGAAAACCATGCGTCAGAAGCAGTTTTGCCAGTCCTAACGGTCTCGGATGAAACAGATAATCTAATACCACCGGCGTATCCCCGATGACTGCTTTTGCTTTTTCCAACGCCTCTTCACACGCATTTCGTTCTGCTGCCAGCTCATCCTCTGTCAGCTCTGGAAGCCCCAGTGTCTGCAAAAGCTGCTGCAACTGCTTTGCCGTCTCTTCATAATCAAAATTCCCCGGCAGATACAGATGCTCTCTTCCAAGCCGTCTCGCCTGCATCTCCATGCCATATTTCCCCGCAGGATAGATGTCGAGAAACACGCTTCCTTCACTGAGTTTTAAATAGTCTTCCCATGTATGACAGGCAGGAAGTTCCCGCAGCGTATAACCATAACGATTCACCAGCCGCCGGATATCACTGCTCTCATCCAATGCAAAATCACTCCCAATCAAGCTGACAACATGCTCATCAGCATCTCTCTCCGGCAGCGGATCATACATGGCTTTCCTCAGCTTCTGATCCGGTGTCAGCCCGTGCTTCTGCATGATCGGATCCATATAGCAGCGGACAAAACAGATATCCGGAAAACGCTGCCCCAGTTCCTCATAGATCCGGTTCAGATCACTGCCCAGAAAATGATGCAGACAGACAGTAAACAGCAATACCGCCTTTGGCAGCTCTTCCCGTTTCTTCAGGACATCAGTTACGCCTTCGATAGTAATATCCTCCAGATTTCCGTTCAATACATGATCTTCTTCCAGAATCACAAATGAAAACCGGTCAGCCGCATTCATTTCCGCTGCTGTCAGCACAACGCCGCGCATACAGTTATCCGCACACACATAGATTTGGATTGCCTCTGGCATCAGCATCCCCGTATGTACGATATTCCAATTTCCATGCACCGGCGAATTAAATTCCAGTTCCGAGGCAAACGGAGCCGGGTAAGATGCCTCTCCCACAGAAATGATGGCATCCTTTGGATCAATCGTTTCTCCTGCTCTCTGTAACATATTTTCCTTCTTAACCTCCTCGACCAATGGAACGGTAAAATATCTGTTCCGCTGGTACGTAAATTTCTGATTTAAATGGTTCTTTCTTTTCTCGGCTTATTGTTTACCTGCTTCTTTCTCTTGTAATTGATGACGGAATATTACCAGGATAACCGCTATTGACAATACTATATCATTTACCTAAAATTTAATTACATTAACATTATCAGCTGACCTGAAAACGGTTCAAACCCAGCGCAACTTCACATGCAACGAATGGCAGATGGATTTTAACGGAGGATTTTATCATGACTATAAAAAATATTTATTCTGTATATTTCAGTCCCACAGGCGGCACAAAAAAACTTGCGGCAGCTCTGTCAGATAATCTGTCACAACTTTTGCATATTTCATCTCGGAATATTGATCTCACAAATCCAGCCAACCGGCAAATAAGCTATGATTTCAATTCCAATTCACTTGTCATACTGGCGATTCCGGTGTATGCAGGCCGCATACCCAACAAGTTACTGCCGGATTTAGAAAGATGTTTGAATGGAAGCGGGACAACAGCTATCATACCCATCAGCGTCTATGGCAATCGAAACTACGATGAAGCTTTACGTGAAATGCTTCTGCTTGCAGAAAAACAGGGATTCCTCCCTATTGGCGCTGCGGCCATGATCAGTCGTCATGCATTTTCCAATTGCATTGCCAGTCATCGTCCGGATGCTTCTGATTATAAAGTTTTGACTGATTTTTCTAATAAAATAGCCGAAAAAATTTTAGCTGACCGGACTCTAACGGCGATAACCTACGACCGCGATACACCTGTTGGTCCTTACTATACTCCGCTAAAGACAGATCATACACCTGCCCGGTTTCTGAAAGCAAAGCCTGTTACTGATATGGATAAATGCAGCAGCTGTGGCATTTGCGCACGGAGATGTCCTATGGGAAGCATATCCGTTGATAATCCTGCCGATGTTTCCGGTATCTGCATAAAATGTCAGGCATGTATCAGAGCTTGCCCGACACATGCCAAATATTTTACAGATGCAGATTTTCTTTCTCATGTAGAGATGTTGGAACACACATATACCGATCGTCAGGAACCGACATTTTTATTATAGAAACCATTTGTGATATAACTTATGGAATCATTATTACCCGGAATCACTGCACACCTTCACTATCGTTGCGGATGGTTCAGCCGCCACATTCCATATGCTGCCTGCCCAATGGCAATGCCTCCATCATTTGGCGGAATCATATGATGCCGCAGCACTTCAAAATCTTCTCTCTGCAGCAATTCTTCTGTCAGCCGCAGCAACAGACAGTTTTGAAATACGCCACCGCTCAAAGCGACTTTTCTACAACCGGCAGATTCTGCTGCCAGTCTGCATGCTGCGGCAATCTGTTCTGCCAATGCTTTATGGAAACACCATGCCAGCCGTTCCGTATCGGTTCCCTTCAGACGTTCCTCTGTCAGACGTTTTACCAGATCAATGGTATTCAATCGAATTTGCTTTTTGTCCGCGCAATGAATGGATTCCATATTATCCATGGTATTGTTATCGGATATAACCGTTCCATTTTCTGTATCTGATGCAGCTTGTGTATGGAACAAAATCTTATCCACATTGCCAACCAATTTTTCATACTGTTTTCCACATTCCTCAACATAATGCTCCGCCGCAAACTGCAATGCAGTAGAAGCTTCACCTTCAAATGTAGATTTTTTACGGATTCCCAATATTGCGCTGACACCATCAAACAGACGTCCCGCACTGGTGGATGTTACTGCATTGATCTTACGATCCGCCATGGTAAACAGTACGTTGTATTCCTGCGGGCTGCAAAGATCCAGCTTTTCGATGATCTCGCCTGCCTGTTCCCTGTTACCCGTCATCTGATAGATCAGAGAAGCTGCAATCCGCCATCCTTCTTTTGCTGAAGCATCGCCTCCAACCTGTAAAAACGGAGTAATGCTGCCCAGACGCTGAAATCCTTCCATATCTGCCAAAAGAATCTCGCCGCCCCAGATCGTTCCATCCATACCATAACCGGTTCCATCAAAGGACACGCCGATAACCGGCTCCTGACAGTCATTCTCAGTCATACAGGACAGGATGTGTGCGTAATGATGCTGCACCCGCAGGATCGGAAGCCCCAGATCCTCTGCCACTACAGTAGAATTGTATTTCGGATGCATGTCACAGACAACCAGCTGTGGCTCTACTTCCAGCAATGTTTCAAACCGATGCATCGTCTCTTCCAGCGCTTTTACAGTTCGCAAATCTTCCAGATCTCCCACATAAGGAGATGGATAAAACCGGCTGTCCACACCAATGCAGAACGTATTTTTCAGTTCTCCACCCACTGCCATGACCTGTCCTTTCCAGTCCGCAGACGTCATGAACGGCAGCGGTGCATATCCTCTGGAACGGCGGATCATATACGGTTCGCCCTTATAAAAATCCATAACGGAATCATCTGCCCGTATCCGTATCTTTCTGTCATGGGATAAAATACAATCACACAGATGAGACAACTCCGCCACCGCTTCCGTATCATCCCGACAGATCGGCGCACCGGAAGTATTTCCACTGGTCATGACCAGCAGATCCGGCATCTCAACACCATCATCATACTGAAAGATCAACAGTTGCACCGGAGCATAAGGAAGCATCACACCAACTTTCGGATTGCCCGGTGCAACAGACGGTGCCAGATGACTATAACTATCTTTATTGTGATGATGTGACTCCTGAAGTTCCTCTCCTGTTGCTGCTATTACATTTTCTATATTTAATAAATTCTTTTTGTCAGAATCTTCCTGTTTAGAAGCAATAGCTTCTCCTGTATTACAATTCTCGAAAAACTTTTCTGACCTTTTCTTTAATAACAGGATCGGTTTCTGATGACCTGTAAGAATCTCCTCCTGCAACGGACTGACCTCACATTCCCGGTAAACCGCATCCATATCTTTCGCCATAATGGCAAACGGTTTCGTCGGACGGCGTTTTAATGTCCGCAGACGGCTGACTGCCTCTTCATTGGACGCATCACAGCACAGATGAAAACCTCCAATACCTTTGATGGCTACAATGCCACCATCACGGATCGTCTTTCTCGTATAAGTAATGGCCTCTCTTCCCCGTTCTTCTCTTCCGATCAAATACACTTCCGGACCACAGTCATTACAGCACACCGGCTGCGCATCAAACCGTCTCGTTTCCGGATCATAATATTCTGCCGCACAGTCCGGACACATGGGAAATTCTTTCATACTGGTACGTTCCCGGTCATAAGGCAGTGCATCCAGAATTGTCAGTCTCGGTCCACAACAAGTGCAGTTAATAAACGGATGAAGATATCTGCGGTTTTTCGGATCAAACATCTCCTCTTTGCATTCCTCGCAGATGGCTATATCCGGAGATACAAAAATCTCGCCTTTTGTCTTTTCACTTTCGATAATATCAAACTGAGAAAACTGCGGCGCCTCTTTCAAAATCTCCGTATTGATCTTTAGGATCGCAGCCCGTTTCGGCGGACGTTCTTTGAGATCTTTCAGAAAACCATCCACCTGCTCCGACGTTCCCTGGGCATAGATTTCCACATAAGGCCCCTTATTGCTTACACTTCCGCGGATTCCGTTCGCCACCGCATGCCGGCTGACAGTCGGCCGGAAACCGACCCCCTGTACGATACCATAGACACGGATTCTTTTTGTGATCTCGGTATCTGTAACTATCTTTTTATTTCCTTCTCCAAGTCTTTCTCTCATATACCGTATTCCTACAAATCTACATATTGTCTTTAGAACATATGTTTGTTATAATATATTAAGTGCTACCATATACGGTAGGCGGTTAGCCTCCATCAGAGAGTTCCAGCTCTGTTTACATAGAAATCCTTTACGGAAATCTAATAAGGAGGATGTGCTTATGCTGACCATTAGTGACCTTATTGCAGTGCTTGCACTGTGTGCGACTTTTTATAGTCTTGGTTATATGCATGGAAAGCAAGAATCCAAGACACAAAAATAACCGCCCTGGTCTGGTAAACTTTGGCGGTTATTTTTAATCAACAATATATCAGGCTAACCATCTATCGGTAGCACTTTTAATATTATACTAACATTCAACCGCTTTTATGTCAAACATATCTTCTTCCAGTTCAGGCATCTACCATAGCCCGCGCCAACGCCCGATACTCCTCCGCCATAGCGCTGTCCGGATAACATTCCATCAATGTCTTTCCCTGCTCCTCTGCCAGAATGACCTGCTCACTGTGAGACAGCATTCCGATCACAGACGTATGAAAATCATCCGCCAGTTCCTGCACTTTTTCCTCTTCTCTCGGAACATCTCTGCGGTTTAGGATCAGACCGCCAAGCGTAGCATATCCACGATTTTTAAAATTCTCCACCGCCATGGCAATATTGGCAGCTGCATGGATCGCCATATTTTCCCCGGAAGTCAGGATAAATACTTTGTCTGCATAGCCATTTCGCATTGGCATGGTAAAACCGCCACACACCACATCTCCCAGTACGTCATACAGGATCACATCCGGCTGATATGTCTCATATGCGCCGGTTTCTTTTAATTTTTCCAGTGCGGTAATGATGCCGCGACCCGCACAGCCAAGACCCGGTGTAGGGCCACCGGCTTCCACACAGATGACGCCGTTATAGCCGATACGGACCATATCCTCCAACTGCAATGACTGTTTTTTCTCTTTGTACAGATCCAGCACCGTTGGCACCGGTTCGCCATGACGCAGCTGGATCGTAGAATCCGCTTTCGGGTCACATCCGATCTGCATGACTTTAAGCCCTGATTCCGCCAACGCAGCCGCCACATTGGAAACCGTAGTGGATTTTCCGATGCCGCCTTTTCCATAAATCGCTATTTTTATCATAATAATTTTCTTCTCACACTCTGGTATTTATTCAAAAGTACAATCCTTCCCATGCCATCATTACAACGGGAAAATCACAATTCTGTAAATTTACATTTTGTAGTCGTGAAACTTTTTTACACAACTCTGTTAAATATCTATAGACGAAACCTGCTTTTATCTGTTATCCCAAATGTACGATAGACACGTCTATTCTGTTTTTGTGATCACATTTGAATAAGCCGTTTTCGTCGTCACGCCACTGAGACGTCCGATCTTTCCGGAAAGGGTACTGATGGTATCCTGTGGCGCATCGATTGCAATACTGATAATGCTGATCCCTTTCTGCCGATAAGGAATCCCCATTCTTCCAATAATATATTCATTTGTCTCATGAAGCAGCCGGTTGATTTCTTCAATCTTACCTCCATCTTCCACAATAATCGAAATAATGGCCACTCTGGTCTCCATCTTCTGCCGTCCTCCTAAAAACCGTCATTTACTTCTGAAAAAATGTTTTTCACGCTAATTTTTTACATACTTCCATTAGCAGATCCGTGGCAGTAATTCTCCACCCGGCTGCGGAAGCAGCGCCTGTGTGCCGATCTCTGTCTCCATGACAACTCTGCCCGGCTGATCTGCGATAACTTCTCCGATGATCGCTGCATCTGCGGAATACGGACATTTTTTCAAAGTCTCCACGATCTTCTCTGCCTCTGCTTTTGGCGCCATAATGACCATTCTTCCCTCACATGCAAGATACAGTGGCTCCAGACCAAGCATGCCGCAGACACCCTTTACTTCCGGTTTTACCGGAACTGCTGCCGCATCCAGCTTGATTCCCACATTACTCTCGCCGGCGATCTCATACAATACAGTTCCCACACCGCCTCGTGTCGCATCACGGATAACGTGAAGATCATGGGTTGTTTCCATCACAGCTTTTACCGTTCCCCACAGAGGAGCACAGTCGCTGGTCACATCTGCATCAATGCCGAAATCTTCTCTTTCCAGTAAAATGGTGCAGCCGTGACGTCCGATATCTCCGGTCACGATGATCGCATCCCCCGGCGCAGCGAGATTTCCGGCTACATTCACACCCTCTTCGATCTCGCCCATACCGGTTGTCGTGATGAAAATGCCGTCTACCTGACCTTTTCCCGCTACCTTTGTATCACCGGATACGATATGCACACCGGCTTCCTTCGCTGTTTTCTCCATAGCAGCTGCAATCTCTTCCAGCTTCTCCATCGGAAATCCTTCCTCGATAACAAACGCGCATGTCAGATATAACGGTTTTGCGCCCATGCAGGCAAGATCATTGACTGTACCGCAGATAGACAGTTTTCCGATATTTCCACCCGGGAAGAATGCCGGTGAAACGATAAAACCATCTGTAGAAACTGCCATTCTTCCTGCAGGAGGCACCAGTACCGCTGCGTCATCCGCAGTCAGATCAGAGTTTGCAAAATGTGCTTTAAATACCTGATCGATCAGTTCAGATGTCTGTTTTCCCCCTGCGCCGTGTGCCATAGTTACAGTCTTATCTTTTAATCCATTCTCCATTTTTCTTTACCTTCTTATCCACTAATTTTTACTGTCATACATTAACTTCATAACGATTCGTTTCGCCATTCGCTAATACCAATGTGCAGCTGCACCTACTGCCCGCCGTACATAAAGTAAGCGGAACATGCACCCTCATTCGATACCATGCAGGCTCCCACCGGGTGCTGCGGCGTACATACCTTTCCGAAAACTTTGCAGTCAGACGGCTTGCATTTTCCCTGCAGCACATCGCCGCATCGACAGGCCGGATTTGCTTTTCCGGTAATCTTTGGCATGTCGTATTTCACTCTGGCATCATACTGCTGCCATTCTTTTCTCAGTTTCATGCCGGACATCGGGATCTCGCCAAGACCGCGCCATTCCGAATCACAGCCTTCCATCAGCTCATCCACCAGCGCCTGTGCTTCCCGGCTTCCTTCTGCGGTTACCACTCTCGGATAGCAATTTACAAAAAACGGTTTTCCCTCCTGAAATTTTACCAGCGATACCGCTAATGCTGTCAGCAGTTCTTTTGCCGTAAATCCGGCTACCACGCCGCTGACACCTTCTTCTGTCAGAGATTCGCAGAGCGCTGTACCGGTAATGGCATTGACATGCCCCGGATATAAGAAAACATCCGCACTGCCTTTTAACGCCTCGTAGGCCTGAGGCATCGTCTTATTCGCAACCAAAAGAGAATAATTATCCAGTCCATCTGCTTTTGCCGCTTTTACAGAAAGACATCCTGCAGGCGTTGTTGTTTCAAATCCAACTGACAAAAATGTGACCTGTTCCTCCGGGTGCTCTTTTGCATATTTTTCCGCATCCGCCGGCGAATAGACGATCTGGATCTTTGCACCTTTCGCTCTTGCTCCTGCCAGACTCATCTCTGTACCAGGAACTCTTACCAGATCGCCAAATGTACAGACCGTCACGCCTTTTTCTAATGCCAGCCAGACAGCTTCATCAATAAATCCTACCGGAGTTACACACACCGGACATCCCGGTCCGGAGATCAGCTCTACCTGCGGCGGCAGAAGTTTCCGGATTCCCAGTCGGAAGATCTCATGGGTATGAGTTCCACACACTTCCATGATCCTTACTTTCGGGCCATTGTAAGACTCAATGATCTCCCGTGCCGTTTGTTTCTTTTCCTCTCCCATCACAGTAAATCCTCCAGCAATGCATCTGTCTCACTCTCATCTTCATCCGTAATCTTTGCAATGGCAATGCCAGCATGCACCATTACATAATCTCCCGGCTCCAGATCTTCCAGAAGCTGTGCGGAAATCTCTCTCTTCGCTCCGCCTGCATCTACAACTGCGGTTCCATTACTTATCTTAACTACTTTTGCTGATAACCCTACACACATTTTTTATTCCTCCTGTATCATAAACATCTCTACCGTTTCAGCCGCCCCGACACTGCAAAATGCGGCACATCCACAAATATCCCTGCAAAGCCCGGCGTCATCCGCTGCATACACGCATCTGCAAAAATCACATCAAATCCGCCTTCTTCTACCAGTCGGATGTAATCCTCTTCATCCCGGAAATGTACATCTCCCGGCTGACGAAGCTCGGATTTTAAAGAAAACCAGCTGGCAGTCTGTACATTCGCATCCGGCGCACGGTTTATAATCTCATTACGGATAGCATTTGCCATGACCTGCTGCTGTACTACCAGCACATTCTTTCCACTGTAATCCATCTCCGGCACCAACTGAAATGCCAGCGGATATCCAACTTCATATGGGGTTCCGAACGTGCGCTCCAGATATTTTGCCGCCTCCAGCGCAGATGGAGCTACAACGATATTTTTCTCCACGGAAGAAGCTGCCCGGACTGCATCCAGACCGTCTCCCATGCCAAAGCAGACAGCCGCAACGTTTTTTTCTTCTTTCATATAGCGCCGCATCTCATCACCGGCTCTCAGATCACTGATATCCTGTGGCGTCATGCCAAGGATTCCGACTCTGCCTTTCTGCACTTCCTGTTTTTCTTTTGCAAACACCCGAAGCAGCTCCAGCCAGGCTTTTTCTGCACCTTTGTCATAAAGCTCCATACCATCGGTATCCACGGTCAGGATCGGCAGTTTTACTTTCTTTTCCGTCATACGTTTCAGCGCCTGATAATCCGTGCCGATAACCGCCGGAACCGGAGTTCCGATGATCACGGCAAAGTTCGCGTCCAGACTTTCCGCTGCACCGGCAAGCTTCTCTACCAGCTTGTCATCACGCCCGAGAATCGCATCCATATCGCGAAGCCCGGCGCTGAACAGCGCGCTTTTCCGCTCGAACCACCGCGGTTCATCAAATCCACAGATATTTCCCGTGCATCCGCCTGCATCGCAGATGACGATGATTCCGCCCATTTCGTATAATACGGACACCGCGCCGGACTGATCCGGGGCAAACGGTGTAAGATATTTTCTCAATCCTCTCATCTGCTACACCTCCATCAACTCTTCAAACAATCTGCGAACGCCTGCGTAACCAAACGGCTGACGCTCCTGGTTCCACAGCACATTCGGACATTCTTTGTGATAATAACCGGCATCTTTTCCGATGGTCATATTCACACCGGAATCTTTGCCATTGTAGTACAGCATCGTCGGTTCCAGATTGGAAAAGACTTTTGTCTCCGGACTTAACGCCGCCAGCTGACGCACATATACAAAATTTTCCCCGGAAATCGTTCCGTAGATCTCCGGTACTTTAAATCCATACCGGACCAACGCTACTGCCAGTTCAAAAGGATCTCCGTTCATCCACTCTCCCACGGCAAAGGATGCATCCGGCCGTTTTTCTTTAAACCGTTCCACCGCTTCTTCTGCTTCCTTCCGTGGCTGTGCGTCATCAAATGCCGTACCGATTGCCGCTGCAAACGCTTTATACTGATTTGCAATCTTATCAATCTGATATAACCGCCGCAGTTCAATATACGGCACTTTTAATCTATTATGAAAATCTTCCGCCGCAAACCGTGCTTCCGGATGCAGCACCAGATTAAAGTTTGCTTCTGACATGGTCTGAAACTCTTCATAATCTTTGCATCGGGAGATCTCATGAATCGTCTTTACCCCAGCCTGATGCAGCAGATCATACAGTTCACAGTCATCCACGATCGGGGAAAAATAGCCAAGCAGATTGACCACATTTCCTTTTTTCTTCCGTAGCTCCAGCAGGGAATACAGAGACTGGCGCACATGTACCATCGGCGGTTTTCTGCCTTCACGGGTCAGTGCATACATATAACATGGTTTTACCTGAATGCCTGTATACTCCTCTGCCTTTCGACAGACACGCTCCATATCCGTACCCAGCAGTGCATCCACACAGGTAATACAGATCATGACTACAGATGGCTTTTTCTCCAGTCCTTCACAGATCTCTGCAACTGCCTTGGGAATTTTCTTTAAATGTCGTCCAGTGACAATATCTGTCTCATCCATCAGCAGGTAGAAAAACCTGTCGTGATACTCCGGCATGGAACTGATGACGGATGTATTTCTGCCACAGCAGCCCGGCGCCACGATCAGCATGATGGAATCCGGCACGGCCAGACCCGCACGCTTTACACCAAATCCTTCCGCTCCCGGAGAGTTAAATGCCAGTGTGGCCGGGGAGCTGTAGATCAGATGGGTGTTAGAGATCAGCTGCGGCGGGATGTTCTCTTTTCCCAGTTCATTTAATTCTTTTACACTGCAATAATACGCTTCCTGTCTCATGCTTCCCCCTCATCCGCCAGCAGCAGATCTGCCAGTCTGAAAAAGCTCTGGCTGATCTCTGACTCAGGATCTCCTTCAATCACTGTCTTTCCCTGATCTTCCCAGTGGATGATCTCATCACTCCTCGGAATCTCTCCTACGATGGGCACTCCGATCTTTTCTGAAAATGCCTGTACTTTCCCGGTCTCGTTTTCCACATTTCTGTGGTTGAGGATAATACCCTCCAACCGTGCATAACTGCGGTCTTCAAAGTTGCGTACTGCGCTGGAAATGTTGTTGGCTGCGTAGAGTGCCATTTTTTCCCCGGAAGTAACGATCAGGACTTTCTCCGCATAACCTTCCCGTATCGGAGCCGCAAAACCGCCGCATACAACATCTCCCAATACATCGTACAGTACTACATCCGGCTGATACTGTTCAAACAGATCCATGTCTTCCAGGAGCTGAAAGGTAGCAATAATGCCACGACCTGCACAGCCAAGTCCCGGTGTCGGACCGCCGGTCTCAATACATAAGATGCCGCCAAAACCTTCTTTTGCAATGTCAGAAAGCTCTTCCGGCTCTTCATCCTCTTCCCGCATATAGTTCATGACCGGCCGCAGCGGTTCGCCTCCCAACAGATTAATCGTCGAATCTGCTTTCGGATCGCATCCGATCTGAATGACCTTTTTCCCCCGCATGGCAAACGCTGCTGCCAGATTCGAAGTCACAGTCGATTTTCCAATGCCGCCTTTTCCGTATATCGCTACTTTCAGCATAATAACCTCCCAAATACTTTCTTTTCTCTAAAACTAAGGTCTTTTCCACTACCTTTTAACAGGTAAAACACATAGCTGTAAAACTATTGTTTCATACTTCTCTCTCTATTTCTAAAACCTGAAAAATAAATTTGACATCGTTTCTTCGAATCGAATAACTCTATCTCATTTCATAATACCTTCCAAGTCAGAACACTTTAAAACGATTTTGGAAAATAAAAAACTCCTTGTTCCCGAACAGGAAAAAGAAGTTCTGTCATTACAGCATCTCCACTGAGATACTGACCATTTCTACATTTTCATGATCGCACATTCTTTTTATAATAAGTGACAATCTGCCTGAAAAACGATACACTCATTTTCTAAAAATCATGCACTGGAACAACTATTTCCGCTCGGAATCTCCTCGCCGTCAGAGTTTTCTTTTTATTTTTATACTATGTGCCAAAACAGCACTCCCAAAAACCATCATATTGAATAACTGATTTCTGAGTTTTATCAAATCACATACACAACATTCGGATAGAAAAATTTCACTCCGTTTGTTGTTGATTATTTTTATTATATACGGATATGGGTGTTGGGTCAATTTCTTTTTACATTTGGATAGAGTAAACTTACTGCATTTTTCTTCTGTAAATAAAACAAACCTCTTGACCTTTTTCTTTTTCTCTTACATAATATATCCATGTCAATTAATAATTATATTGTGACATTCTATCCAATTCTATAAAAACAGCTTATACACATTATAAATATCTATTTTCTTTTGTTATCAATGAAATATATATTCAAAATTTAATATATTTACCAGGAAAGCCGGGGGACGTGCTGCACCCGTTCCGAGCCTGTCGGAGGTGGTGCATATGAGTACATATGAAGAATTTATGATTTTACTGACATTTGCTAGTTTAATTGTATCCATTCTGAACTATACACATAAAAAATAGCCGTCCTGACAACCCGCTAAAGTTTAGGACGACTATTTTTATGGAAATTCTTTATTTTCGCCGGTTCGGGTAAGTAGCAGTTACCTTCCGACTTTCCTGTTAAGTATATTATAAGTAATTTGTTCCTATGTGTCAAAGTTTTTTTACTAACATGCCAATGCCCGTGATTTTACCCGATATTATCTTTCATACATATTTGATACATCCTCACACATGAACAAATAAATGCTTCCCCCCGACATTCAATCAACCACTCAAGATTTTCCTGTGATACCCGAATACATCCTGATGTAGAAGTATTCCCTGCACTGACTGGTTTATAATCCATATTTTTCTCTCCCCCCTACAACCTCTTCACAACCGCCTTTTTCCCCCGAAAAGCAATTCCGATCTTTACGACCTGGTCAACGCCCGCATCTGCAAGTTCCGTATCATAATTTCGCTCATCTATCTGTTCCAGCGCTTTTTCCGCCAGCTGTTCCAGATTTTCTTTTTTATCTTTTGTATGCTTAAATTCATAGATAAATCCTGGCAGGCTCCTGTTTTGAGGGATCAGCATCACGTCAAACCGTCCATAGCCGGATTCTCTGTTGGAACGCACCTGATATTGACTACTCAAGATTGCGCACAGTCCCAGCATCATGCCATGATAAAAACTTTCGCCAGTTCCATCCATGGATGAAATCGAATGAAGCATAAAATCATTTAACAGCGACTGCAGCTGTTCTGCATCGCCTGAAAAAACGGCTCTCTTCACCGAGATTGCCATGCTGTTCTGATTCATTTTGTTCAGGATTTCTTTTTCATATACAAACACAATCTCTTTATTCGGGATTCCCACATCACACATAAAATTGCCATCATGTTGTGGGTAAATAGCCGATACCCGTAGATAACCGGCTACCAGAAGAAAACTGTAAATACTGTATGGATTCTTCTGGATTTCTGGATAGATCACGCTTGTATCGATATACGCTGTGATATTCTGTCCGCATAAAAGTTTATGGAGATTTTCTGTAATCTCCGGTGTGGCTGCTGCAATGATCTCTCCGATAATGTCATTGCTTCCCGTAGACTGCCAGAATGCCTTCGGGAAACAGCCATCAGATATATAATTAATCACTGACCATGGATTTACGATCTCTGTATTTCCAAATAAATATCCGTCATACCAGTCACATACTTCCCGAAATTTCTCATGTGCACCGTAATAATCCAGAATTTCCGTTACTTCGTCCATGGTAAATCCAAAATACTGACTGTAGGCATTATCCAAAATAGAATTTATCTTCAGATTATTCAGCCCACTGAAAATGCTCTCTTTTGCCACCCGCAATATTCCCGTCAGAAAACCATAGGCAAGATGCGGATTGTCCTTCAGACCTCCGGAAAAGAAATTTCGCATAAAACTGATGATATCAGTATAAAATCCGCAAATATATCCCTGTTGGATCGGCGTATCATACTCATCAATGATAATAATCGCTTTTTCTCCATAATGTTTGGAAAGAAGCATCGACAGTATCTGCAAAGCCATCTGGAAAACAACATTCTCTGCATTCCCCCTTGCGATCTGCAAAAACTGCTCTTTTTCATACTCATTCAGGCGACTGCTCATTGCAAGTTCCATATGACGCTGATATTCCATAGACACCAGTTTACAGATCATTGTGTGTGTTTCTTCCCAGGATGCGCACTTTACATCTTTAAATGTCAAAAAGATGACCGGATATCTTCCCTGATAATCTGTATATTTTTTTCCACATTGCCAGATTTTTTTATCTTGAAAATATACCGACGTATCTTCCTGTGTCTTTTCAAAAAAGACCCGCAGCATATCCATAGTTAAAGTTTTTCCAAAACGCCGCGGACGCGTAAAAAGCGACACCATTGGCTTCTGATCAAGAAAATCCCGAATCAAAAGCGTCTTATCTACATAATAATATTCCGTTGTAGCCAATTTAAAGTCAGAAATACCGATAGGCAATGGTTTTTTCTTTTTGCCCAGTTCAGATGTATCTGTCATATTTTGAGTATCTGATCTGGCAGACATCCCATTCATATCAGATACATCTGTATCAAACATATCCCTATCAGACATATGTTCATGCTCTGTGCTTTTATCGGTATGTCTTTCGGTGGTATTTTTTTCAACAGAATCTTTTGGAATCATCCAGGAACGCCCCTTTTTTATCGCTCCTGGAATCATACCGTTCTTACACATCTGCTGCACCCGTCGAATAGTCAGTCCTAAAAGCGAAGCTGCCTCCTGACAAGTCATATATTTCATTGCAAATCCCCCTGTGTAAAACATTTATTGTTTCAATGAACCTTTTTTGATTTAATTTTTATATAATATAATTTCGTTATTTCGTTTCTTTCTCTATTATATGAGTTAAAACGAAATTATTCAACGAAATTTCGTTTTGGAAAAAGATTTTTTAACTTGAAATATAAAGACGAGCCATAAAACTTAAAGCATCCAATATAACAAAATCCAAATAGATAAGACATTGAAAAACAAGAAATAGCAGAAGACGCACTGATTTAGAAGATATTATATTTCGAAATGCAAATACTTTATCAAAACAAAAGATGCCACAGCCCATCCCGTGACACGCATATCCTATCCGACCAAATCGGTAAGAATATGTCATATCACAGGATGATCCTGCGACATCTTTTTGATGTTCTGCCTACAACACAGCCATGGGGAAATCTGGTGTTACCTGACTCAGCACCGCAAACCCGTCTCATGGATTTCAGCATATTTCTATGCCTGCTGGAAAGTTATCAATTCACAGTTAGCCGTTTACAGGAAAAAAGTTTACCGTTTACAGTTCCAAGTTCTCCGAAAACAAAAAACCGTTCATTTCTACACTTATCTGAATAGGATCGTAAAAAGCTTTTCACGATATCATCCTTGTGGAACGTAACCCAGTTCCCGGGGAATCAGCTTTCAGATTTTCGTGTTGCAGGCAGATTGGGGTTAAATTGTAATGAAAGTAGTTGCATTGGCAACTTTGATCTGGGTGTCTAGCTCCTGCAGAAGCTTATCCCGCTTCTCCTGAAGCGCGTCCATCTTCTGCTTGATGTCCAGCGGATCTGCCAGCTCCGTGGTATTCTCCTGGATGTAGGCATCCACGACCCCCAGCGGCTTGTCCTCCCGGACTTTCGTATCCCGGCCAAGAATGCTGATCCGCATGTCTTCGGCGGTAGCCTGCAGCTGGCGGTTCTTGTCATTTACCACGGAGATCCGGTTGCTATATTCCTGCGCCATATGCACATACAGTAAATTGTCAAAATCCCCATACGTGCTGTTGCCGCGCATACGGCTTCGCATGGCAATGGCGCCTGCAACAGACATCTTTCCATAAGATGTCTCGATATAGGTAGAAGCATTGGATGCTACGATCGCCGCATCCAGGCGGTAGAAGCGATCCGTCAGATCCTGGATCTGCTGGTAAGCAGATTCTGCTTTCTTTCGGAACTCTTCTCTGGAGACCCGTGCTTCGTACACTGTGTCTTCATTTCGTTTGACAGTGTCTACGAAGCTGGATTTTTCGATCCGGGAGCGAATCTTTTTAACCAGAAGATCTCTCTCATCCAGTGCCTGCGTAACTAACATTTTTTCTGACATAGCAATACCTCCCATGTATTTCAAACAGTTTTAACAACCGAACTCTCTGTTACATCTGCAAGTATATTAACACCTGAAGTCAGAAATGTCATTGAACCAGTAGTTGCAACCCCACTTGTGAAAAAATTCGTTAATTCTTTTTTCTCCTGTATCCGATGCTGATTACTGCCGCACCTGCCGCTGCAGCGAGTACGATTCCCCAGAGTACCATATGGCTGTTGTCTCCAGTTTTCGCAGAAGTCAGTTTTTTTGTATCTGTTGAAGAAGCGTTATCTCCGCCATTTGGCTTTACTGCAGAAGGATCTGATGTAGTATTTCCAGTATTTCCGCTGCCATCATTTCCCGAAGTGTCAGAACCATTATTTCCACTCTGATCTGTATTTTCTGCAAGTACCGCAAACGGAGCAAGTTCGTCTGCTTCAAAAGCGGCCAGATTCTCTCCATTAATCGTCAGCTCTCTTACTGCGCCATTCTGATATACGAGCACCCGGAAATTTCTTCCGCTGTATTTTGCAAGATCGATCTGAAGATTCAGGGATCCCTGATAAGGTGCTACCTGTCCGTCAGCTAACTGAAGCGCTGCATCTGCCGCTAATGCGATCTTTTTATTATGAGAAGCTGCATATGCGGCAAATGCTTTATATGCATAGCTGTCTGTATCCAATGTATTTACCTGCAGCTGTGTCGCTCCATGCATACGGCCGGTTACTGTAATGCCTCGCGCTGCATCCTGTACCTGATTCTGTACGGTTGCAGATGTATACAGGATTGGGAAACCTTTGTTTCTGTTTGACTGGGCATACCATGTGTTCCATCCTGTTCCGGCAGCCACCTGACTGTTCAGTACATCTGCAAAGGTTCCATCGCTCATTGCTGTACGCGCCATTGCAGTTCCCTGTTCTGCACCGCCCGGCAGACTATTCAGAAAATATGTCTGACTTACGGATCCACCGTCGTTCTCTCCAAAGATTGCCCCGGCATTAGTTGCGGATACGGCATCATTGACACTATAAACATTATGAATTGTACCATTTGCCGTATTCTGTCCTGCAATACCACCGGCAATGGCGCCTGCAATTCTTGCCATTCTCACTGCATGTGTATCCGTCGTTCCTGCAAAAACTTTTCCTCTGCTGAAACTGTTTTCGATCACGCCATCATTGACTGCAGCGATGCCTCCTGCAATTCCGTCAGGATCTGTTGCTGTACACTGTGCATAGCTTGCCGTATTCCGGATCTGACCATGATTTTCTGCAACCACGCCGCCGGACATCTCAGAACCTGTTACAAACGTATTTACTTTTGACAGATCTACCGGATCTGTATGGTCTTTCAAGTTAATGGATCCGGAAATATTTGCGCCACTCATACATTCATCGATCAGGCCATTATTGATGACAGCGATGCCTGCTGCCCGCTTTCCGGTCACATGATGATAGAAGACATTCACTCTCTTTACGATTCCATTCGTTCCGACAGTTCCGAACAAAGCGGTATCTCCATCAGCATTTTCAATGGACAGATTAAAGATATCATATCCCTGACCATCAAAGGTTCCCTCATATGGATTGGAAGCAGATCCGATTGTCTGTAACAACTTTTGTCCTTCTCCACTGATATTATTCATCAGCTTAAAGTTTGCTTTTTTGTCTGACTGTACGATCTTAGATACCGCATTCAGATCATCAAATGTCCGGATCAGATACGTTCCATCTTCATCCCGTTCCATAACAGAACCCTCTTCAATGGTAATATTCATATCCGGCATAAACAGCGTTGCCTCTCCATTTTCATCCAATGGAATATTTACAGCAACGCCATTGGACACATCTGTCTGATAATATATGTATTTTTTCAAAAAAAGCCATTTAATTCTTTTATTTTATGTTATACTTTATTAGATTATTGCCGAGAAATTTTATTTATAATATGAGGTAGTCCCCGTGAAGAAAAAAATACTTGTGCCTCTTATTGTTCTTTTCATTGGCATATGTCTTGTTGTTTTAGCCACATACAAAACAGACACCTATGAAAAAGAACAGAAGCGCGAAACATCGCAATTAAATGCGACAACCTATGGTGAACACATCAAGAATGATATTACAGATGGCATTGAGATTACAAACGCTCTGGAACAGGTTTTGATCAGTGAAAATGGAGAGATTCATCATTTTGACACGATTGCTGAAAATCTTATGTCTGATGCTATTGAAAGCGTGCAGCTTGCTCCGGATGGCATTGTGACAGATATTTATCCGGCCGAAGGAAATGAAACCGGAAAGATTGATCTGCTCCATGATAAAGACCGTGGGAAAATTTCCTGTTATGCAAGAGACAATCATACGATCATCACACAAGGTCCCTTCAATTTGAAACAGGGTGGCTATGGCATCGCTGTCCGCAACCCAGTCTATCTGAAAGATGAAAACGGTCAGGAATATTTCTGGGGATTTACCATTGTTATCCTGCGTGTTCCCGATATTTTTTCAGATTCGATCAGCACTCTTTCCAATTTTGGATATGAATACAGGCTTTCAAAAACAGACACTCCCTGGAGTGACGTTTATAAAGTCGTTTATCAGTCAGACGGGACATTAACCCATCCGGTGTCTTATCATTTTTCAATAGGAGGAGAAAACTGGAGATTTGAAGTAACCCCCGGGAACGGATGGACAAACAATCGCTTAATCGTGACAATCAGCGTAATATTTACTGCCATTGTCTTGCTTCTGTCCGTTCTTACCCGGGTATGGCTGGCATCAAAAGAAAATAAAAACAAATTTCAAATGCTGGCGCACATGGATTTGCTTACAAATATTTACAACCGCTATGGATTTGATAAAGCAGCCGAAAAAATGCTTAACAAAAATCCGGATACGCATTTTGTGGTCGCGCTCCTGGATATTGATGATTTTAAATTTGTCAATGATATCTATGGACATGCTTACGGAGACGTGGCATTAAAAAACCTGGCAGACAGCATGAAGTCTTTTTTCCCATCAGATGCATTACTGGGAAGAAACGGCGGGGACGAGTTCTGTATTCTTTTACCAAATTGTACTTACGAAGATGCCAGAGAACAACTACAGCAATTTACCATGCTTCCAAAGACATTCTCATACAAGGGGAAAGACCGTCCATTTTACATTTCTCTTGGCTATGCGGAATATCCGACATTTGCAGCCAGCCGCGCACAGCTCATGCATTGTGCGGATGTAGCCCTTTACGAAATAAAACTTCACGGGAAAAACGGATGCATGGCTTACAACGAAGATCTTCAGTCAGGAGACCGCAAACAGCTGGGATTCACATTCAGGGATGTCACGGAACACCTTCCCGGCGCATTTATTATATACAGAGCAGATAAAAAAGACGATGAACTTTTTTACGCAAACCACGAGTTCCTTCGTATGACCGGATATAAAGACATGGACGAACTCTTCCGACTTACAAAGAAAAGCTTCCGCAACCTGATTCGGGAAGACGAACAGCAACAGATAGAATCAAGTATCTGGGAACAGATTGACAGCGGTAATGAAGATGACTATATTCACTTCCATCTTCGAAAAGCTGACGGATCTTACCTTTCTGTACTTGATCACGGAAGAATCGTGGAGAACCTGCAATACGGCCATGTATTTTATGTGTTATTTATGGACTGGGAAGACATGCATATTCATTACAGTGATAAATTTTCCGAATAATAAAATGACAAATAAAAAACACTGTCCAACAGACAGTGTACATCATCATTTCATGCAGCTAGTTATCATTTTACAGATCCTGTGGCTTTATGTCGCAGGCTTTCAGCAGTTTTTTCTTTAAATTTTATTAAATATTTCATATTTTCTCATGTCTATATTTTTATGCATGAAAGTTAAAAAAAGAATTATTTACTCGTTCGTGCAAAAAACTGAGCGTATGATTTCCACATGCCAGCATCTTCATCTGCACCTGCATTGCAGAACTCAGATAAGTATCAATCTCCGGACTGTAATCCATAAGTTCCTGCACCTCTCCATACAGTGCAGACTGTTCATAACAGCGCAGCCATTTGGAATCCATATTAGAAAACAGACTGCCGAAAGAACTGCCTGTCAGCTGCTCCAGTGAAAGCTTTTCCAGCTTCGCCAGAGGCTCATTGGCATACCGAAAGATCCAGTCCACAGCATGGCGTTCCTTATCAAATACCATTTCTATATCCGTAAATGCAATCGGTAAATTATCAAAGCAACGATAATGCTGCCTGTATTCTTCCAATGTAGATGGAATTCCCTCTTTTGGAAAATTGCTGATAATATTTTGTTGTATCTGATACATCTGTTCCATGATCGTTTTCTTCTTGCGGATTGTATACAAAAGACGTTCACCGTTAATTAAATTGACGGTATCTGTAATGTCATAAATCGCCCTGGCCGAAACGAGACAGCCTCGATGTAGCTTGATAAATTCCTCTCCCAGCTGCTCTTCCAATGCCTGAAGCGGCATTCTGGTTTCGTATACGTGTCCTCCCGATACGTGAATTTCCGCATTTTTTCCACTCATCAAAACATAAAAAATTGTGCTTATATTGACAACAATCGTTTTTCTCTTTGAAATGATCTTAATATTTTTCATTTTCTGTAAAACACCTATCCTCGTTTAGTAATCAAACAGGGCCGGGCAAAAAGCCCAAATTCCGTCCCCATGACTATCTGAATTTTTTTACATTTTTTGAAATTACTTCCAGTTCTTCTTTTGAAAGTTCCGGAAGTCGTTCCAGCTTATCCATAAACATTGTCAGCGTTTCCTTTCGCTGCATCTCCACCATTTGCGTATAAAAATTAACAACTACTCCCGTTATGATTGCAATGGCATAAATCGCATAGACCGTAATCAGCACCGAACAGATCTTTCCTATGAATGTAACGGCCACAATATCTCCAAATCCTGCCGTGGAAAATACAGCATAACAATACCATAACGCATCTCTATAACGGTCAATCCCCGGTTCTGCTATCCAGAGAATAGCCGCCATAACAAACAGAAATGCAACGAAGCCAAGCAATATCTTATCGGCACGGGTCCGTTTCAGAATAACCCATAATAACTTTATTTTTTTCATAAATGTCCCCTCCATTAAAATCAAATGCATACATCTTTGGTCTCTTGTAATTGTACAATTATTTTGACATTTTAATCACGTAAAGTATAATATATCATGCGAGCACGTTGACTCTCTTGCGCTCATTATATCATAAGCAAAAACGGCTTATGATCAGCATTCGCCGTTCGTCAATCATACGAGTATGTTGACTCTCTTGC